>VOFD01002553.1_pt1 | contig 25507 bp, 48 predicted proteins | sample 5384101 | NCBI WGS metagenome assembly VOFD01 (sample SAMN12384723, study PRJNA508395) | human gut metagenome | isolation source: healthy gut C | host: Homo sapiens
TGTACATCAGAAGGCATGTTTTGGAGATCTGGACACTATTGACAGTACATAGCGAAAGGAGTAAAATAAAATTAAGAAATTTTATTAAACAGAGATGATTACTATGAAAATTTTAACACAGCTGGCAATTGTATTTGGCATTTGCCTGGTGGGGGAATGTATTTCGGCAATACTGCCGTTTACATTCCTTCCAGCGTAATTGGAATGATTATATTATTTTTTGCTGATGCTGGTTAAAATCATTAGGAGCGCCATATCAAGGATGTTTCTCAATTTATGCTGAAAAATATGGCTTTTTTTCTTTATACCGGTTGCGGTAAGCATTATGGATAACATTACTTATTTACAGGGACATATTATGGTTTTTCTTTTGATTTGTATTGTTGCAACGCTGCTTACCTTTATTGCAACATCGTATGCCGTAATTGGCGTTATGAAGTTACAAGAGAAAAATTATAGCAAAAAAGAGGTCAGAAACATCATGAATAAAATTGTAAGTGATGGGTTATTCGGTCTTACATTAAGCATTGTGGCGTATAAAATAGGTGTCTGGTTAAACCAAAAAATTTAAATCTCCCTATTTTAAATCCGTTATTGATAGCTGTGGCTATTATTATTCCCATTTTAAGGTGTGCCATATTTCATATGACTCTTATAATGTAGGCGGAAGTATTATTACATTGTTTTTTAGCTCCTGCCACTACAGTATTGGCCTATAGTATTTATTTACAACTCAAAGTATTAAAAAAATATTGGCTGCCGATTTTGGTTGGTTGCCTTACCAGCTGCATTGTCTCTATTGGGAGCACCATTGGATTATGCAAATTATGTGGTTTAGATAACACACTGACAAATTCTCTGATTCCACGTTCGGTAACAACGCCAATTGCAATGAGTGTAAGTGAAAAATTAGGGGCATATCAGGCATTACAGTGGCGGCCGTTATTATTACAGGTATTTTTTGGTGCAGTGGCAGCGCCTTTATTGGCAAAGTTGCTTCGTATTAAAAATCCGGTTGGTATTGGTGTAGGTCTGGGATGCAGCTGTCACGCAATCGGAACAGCAAGAGCGCTGGAATTAGGAGAAATTCAAGGTGCAATGAGCAGTATTGCGTTAGGGGTAGCAGGTATGATGACCGTTATTATTTCCTTATTTTTATAAGCTTGGGGTATAAAGATTAGGATATATTCGATTGCAATGTGTGCCTTGGTAAGGCGACTGTAGTGCCAGCTTAATTTATAAGGCGTATTTTGAATTAATTTTTTTGGATGAATACGCAAAAGGTTAAGCACGCTAAAATAACAATAAGAAAAACCGGTGTAAATTTACACCGGTTTTTCTTATTGTTATAAAGTAATATCCTGTATTGGGGAATTTAAATATTTGAGATATTTTCAGTTGATAAAAAAACAAAAAATATTTCACTATAAATATCATCATAGTAAAATACTTTTTTGCAAAAATTGAGCTATCTCTCGTCAGTTTGATGCGTTTCTTCCTTATTTTTAGATTGTCCTGCAGTTCCTTCCACCATACCTTCGCGTTTTTAATACAGCAACAATGGTTTTGAAAAAAATTTCACATCAAAAGAAAACTCATCTTTTGAACATATTCTCCGTCCAAACGGGCTTTTTCTTTCAAGAGACCTCGTCTCTGCCGTTGATTTGTGCCCATCCTGTTAGTCCCGGACGAATGTCGTTTGCACCGTAGAGATCTCGTTCAGCAATTAATTCTTTTTCACGTGGTATTACCGGACGTGGACCGATTAAGCTCATTTGTCCGGCTAAAATATTCCAAATTTGAGGAAGTTCATCTAAGGAGGTTTTTCTTAAAAATTTTCCTACTCGTTATATATTGCTCCGGATTTTCCAACATACAGGTGGGAATCTCTTTTGAGTATCTACTTTCATTGTGCGAAATTTTAAAATATGAAATAATTTTTGTCTTTTCCTACTCTTTTCTTGACGGAAGAAAACAGGGCCTTTGGAATCCAGTTTACAACAATGATTAGAATAATAAATATAGGCAGAAAAATAATACTGCATATCAAGGAAATGCAGAAATCACACAAACGCTTGAAGAACCTGATGTACACTAAAAGTTCCTCCAATCATAGTTTTCCTCATTGCGTCCTGTATGATTATGGATTCGCAATTCCGGAAGAAACTTTTCCACAGAAAAGTCTTGTTTTTTTTTATTATTATTTCGTCTTTTTTCGTTCTTAATTGAATCTTTATCATTATATTTTACACCGTTAGACATTATACCTTACTCGCTGGTAAAAGTCAAACGGTGTAAAATGTTTTTGGGTTCTCAGACTAGTTTTTGCAGTTTCTGTCTTATTAATAAGGAAAATCTTTCATAGATGATTCGGTTTCAATCTTTTGTGAATTCAAATATAACATTGTTAGTGATTGATAAATTTAATTCGCTTTATAAGAAACAAAAGGATAAAACAAAATGATAATAATATTTTTTATAATTACGTAATACTATTGACAGAATTGCAGAAACATAGTAAATTGAAAGCATACTAAATTAGTATACAAAAAATCATAAACAATCGGAGTGTATTTTATGAAAATTTTAACCCAATTAGCTATTATATTTACTATATGCCTTGTTGCTGAATGTATTGCGGCTGTACTTCCGTTTACATTTCCATCCGGCGTCATTGGCATGATATTGTTATTTTTATTACTACTGTTTAAATTTATTAAAAGACGTCATATTGAGGAGGTTTCACAGTTTGTACTAAAAAAATATTTCATTCTTTTTATATTCCTACGGCAGTAAGTATCATGGAGAGCGTAGGTTATTTACAAGGCTATATGTGGCAGTTTGCATTGATTTGTATTGTTTCGGCATTGCTTACTTTTTTGGCAACAGCATATACCGTAATCGGTGTTATGAAACTTCAGAAAAAAATTATGGCGAATAAAGGAGATAAAAATGGATAATATCTTGAGCAATTTACAGGCCATTTTAAGCAATGGCTTATTTGGAATTACATTGACAATTGTAGGTTATTTAATTGGCCTGTGGTTGAATCGGAAATTTAAAACACCTATTTTAAATCCGTTGTTGATTGCAATGGTTCTTATTATTCCAATTTTATATTTCTGTCGTATTCCGTATGATTCTTATAATGAAGGCGGAAGTATTATTACGGTATTCTTAGTACCTGTTACTACTATTTTAGGATATAGTATTTATTTGCAGCTTGAAACATTGAAAAAATATTGGCTTCCCATTTTAACAGGCTGTTTGGTAAGCTGCGGCGTTTCTATTGGCAGTACCATTGCATTATGTAAAGTATTTGGGTTAGACGAAACCTTAACAGGTTCTCTGGTTCCTCATACAGTAACAACACCGATTGCAGTTGGCGTAAGTGAAAAATTAGAGGCATTACGGGTATTACGGTAGCCGGCGTTATTTTACGGGTGTAATTGGTGCGGTGCTTGCTCCACTGTTGGTAAAATTGCTCCGCATCAACCGGTTGGTATTGGTGTAGGTTTGGGCTGCAGCAGTACTGCAATCGGAACAGCCAGGGCAATGGAGTTGGGAGAGATACAAGGTGCAATGAGCAGTATGGCATTGGGTGTTGCAGGTATGATGACGGTGGTAATCTCTCTATTTTTATAGAAATGAACCATTGACTTGACCTGAATTATCATATCAAGTATAATTAAATAAAATCATATAGAAACTGCCACCGGGTAGTGTGAAATGTATGCATTCACTTGCACATCGTTAGGTCTTTGAAGATGTGTCATGTGGGTGCTTATTTTTTGAGAGGTATGATATGAAATGCAAAACCCTTTTCAGAATTTTAAGAAACACGATTGGGTGATTTGGATTTTGTCTGTTATCATTGTGACAACTTCCAATATATTAACAGGAGAAATACAAATATTTACCCTTTTGCGCGACGGTTATCGGAGTAACAGCCCTTATTTTTGTAGCAAAAGGTAATGTATGGGGGCAGATACTGACAGTGATATTCAGTATTTTATATGCCATCGCTTCTCTGCAATTTCAGTATTACGGAGAAATGATTACATACCTTGGAATGACAATGCCTATTGCTGTACTTTCCATTGTTTCTTGGATTCGTCATCCGTATGAAAAAGGGAGGGAGCGAGGTGAAAATACATAAACTGACCAAATTGCAGACAGGAGTGATGTGGCTTCTCACCGCAGTTGTTACTGCTATTTTTTTCTTTATTCTTCAGGCGCTTGGTACTCCCAATTTAGCAGTCAGCACAATTTCCATCGCTACCAGTTTTTGGCGTCCTACTTAATGTTATTCCGTAATTCTTACTATGCCTTGGCATATGCGGCCAATGATATTGTTTTAATTGTGCTGTGGATATTGGCATCATTAACACAAATTTCGTACGTACCAATGGTAATATGTTTCAGTATATTTTTATTGAATGATATCTATGGATTTTTTCAGTTGGAAATTAAGAGAGAAAAGACAGAAACAATTTTAATATAAAAAAGAGACAAGCATTGCTTGTCTCTTTTTATATGTATTTTTTATCAGTAGTGATTACTCGTCTAACTTTAGAACACTCATAAACGCATCTTGCGGAACTTCTACGGTTCCTAATTGACGCATACGTTTTTTTACCTTCTTTTTGTTTTTCCAGCAGTTTCCGTTTACGGCTAATATCACCGCCATAACATTTGGCAAGCACATCTTTCGTACCGCTTTTACTGTTTCACGTGCAATAATTTTGCCGCCGATACAAGCTTGTATCGGAACTTCAAACAATTGGCGAGGAATTTTTTGCTGTAACTTTTCAGCCATTTTTCTGCCGCGTGCATAAGTTTTATCTTTGTGGATAATAAAGCTTAATGCGTCTACGACTTCTCCGTTGAGCATCATATCCAGTTTTACCAAATCGCTTTTTGCATATCCAATCATTTCATAATCAAACGAAGCATATCCGCGTGTACGGGATTTTAATGCATCAAAAAAGTCATATATAATTTCGTTCAATGGCAGTTCGTAATGGATATCTACACGATCGGTATCCAAGTATTTCATATCTTTAAATATACCGCGGCGTTCCTGACAGAGTTCCATAATATTGCCTACATATTCGCTGGGAGTATAAATGTGAGCGCTGGTCATAGGTTCCTCTGCCAGTGCAATCAATACGGAATCGGGATAGTTGGTTGGGTTATTCACCATAATTATTTCTCCATTTGTTTTTGTAATACGGTAAATAACACTTGAGCTGTTGTAATAATATCTAAATTATATTTCTTTCTAACCGTTCCTGTATAATTTCCATATGGAGCAGTCCTAAAATCCGCAGCGATAGCCAAATCCGAGGGCAATGGACGTTTCAGGCTCATAAGTCAGGGCAGCATCATTTAGCTGTAGTTTTTCCAGCGCATTTCAAATCAGAATAATGGGGCACCATCTGCAGGATAAATGCCGCTGAATACCATTGGCTGTATGGTTCTGGTAACCATCCTTCGCCTGCCGATAATACATCAGAAGGTTCTGTTCCGCCTCCTGCACGCATATATAACCACATTCTACAACGGTAAAAGTGGCTCCGGTTGCCATCATGCGAATCACATCTCCTGTATGTACCTGTCCTTCTTTAATACGGACATATACATCCAACAACACCTTTATACGCGTCATAGTAGGAGTCAAAAATAAGTGCCTGCAAGGGTTGGTCCGGGTCTCCGTGAGGGGGTGGAATTTGCTTTTTTTACAATTTGTTCCATCACTTGGTCGATGTTAAGACCTGTTTTTGCAGAAATGCGTGGAGCATCTTCCGCCGGAATGCCAATGACGTCTTCAATCTCTTTACAAACACGATCCGGATCGGCGCTTGGTAAATCCACTTTATTAATCACGGGTTTAAAGGCTTTGTCATCTCCGGTGGCAAAAAGTAATACGCAACGGACAAAAGATAGAAATTGATGCCAAAGATATTGTAGTAGGCGATATTGTGGCTTTGGAAGCCGGGGATATGATTCCGGCTGACGGAAGATTGGTTGAAAAAACTATTCTTTGCAGGTGAATGAAAGTGCGTTGACAGGTGAGTCTGAAGCGGTTCATAAACACTGTGATGCAATTGACAAGGAAGAACTGGCACTGGGTGACCAGGTAAATATGGTATTTTCCGGTTCTATGGTAACGTACGGTCGTGCTTTAGCTGTTACAGGTACGGGCATGAATACGGAAATCGGAAAATTGCGAAGCTGATGAACGATACAAAAGAACGTAAAACTCCGCTTCAAGTAAGCCTCGATAACTTCAGTAAAAGTTATCTTTAATCATTATGGCAATTTGCTTTATTGTATTTGGTCTTACTTTTGTATCATGAGCTGCCGGGAAATGAATTATTTGCAGCTATTATGGATTCCCTCATGTTTGCGGTAGCCTTGGCTGTAGCAGCAATTCCGGAAGCGCTGTCTTCCATTGTTACTATCTCTTTGGCAATTGCTACATCAAGAATGGCGAAACAGAACGCCATTATTAAAAAACTTGCGCAGTGGAAGGACTGGGATGTGTATCCATTATTTGTTCTGATAAAACAGGTACATTAACACAAAATAAAAAATGACTGTAACAGATTATTTTTGTTATGGAGACGGCAGCAAAGACAGACTGTTTTTAACTTCAATTTTATGTAATGATACTACCGTGACAGACGGTAAAACTTTGGGTGACCCCACCGAAACCAGTTTGGTGGATTATTATATGAGCATAATGGGGACTATTATGGGGACAATACCCACGTTTGGCAGAAATTCCGTTTGATTCCGACCGTAAATTGATGAGCACACTTCACCGCATAGATGATACATTATATATGGTGACAAAAGGTGCAGTAGACGTATTGCTGACCGAGTAACAGATATATTGGATGATGGTGTTGTACGTCCGATTACGGAAGAAGACAAATTGAGAATCCAAAATGAAAATCAAAGAATGTCTGAGAATGGTCTTCGTGTATTGGCTTTTGCCCAAAAAAAACAAGAAGACGATGAAAAGATTGATTTACATGATGAGCAGGGATACACCTTTGTAGGACTTATTTGTATGATTGACCCGCCGAGAGAAGAATCTGCCCAAGCGGTTCAAAATTGTATTCGTGCAGGAATTAAACCGATTATGATTACAGGTGACCATAAAGTAACGGCTTCTGCCATTGCAAAACAAATCGGCATTTTTAAAGAAGGCGATTTGGTCATGATTGGTACAGAGCTGGATAAAATTTCAGACGAGGAACTGTCCGAATTGCTGCCGAAAATCTCAGTATATGCTCGTGTATCACCGGAACATAAAATCCGTATTGTGGACTTGTGGCAGAAGAAGGGCCAAATTGTAGCGATGACAGGCGATGGTGTAAACGATGCGCCTGCCTTGAAAAAAGGCGGATATTGGTATTGCTATGGGTATTACAGGTACAGCAGTATCAAAAGATGCCTCATCCATGATTCTAACAGATGATAACTTTGCGACCATTGTCAAAGCGGTAACAAACGGCAGAAATATTTATAATAATATTAAAAACTCCATTCAATTTTTGTTGTCCGGTAATACTGCAGGTATTTTGGTTGTATTGTTTACTTCTATTTTCGGATTACCGGTGCCGTTTACAGCAGTACATTTGTTGTTTATCAACTTGCTTACAGATAGTTTGCCTGCTTTGGCAATCAGTATGGAAAAATCCTCAAAGGATTTATTAAATGAAAACCCCGCAGCAGTAAAGAATCTATTTTAACAAAAGACTTTTTGATAGATACAGGATATCAAGGTGTTTTGCTTTGCCATTGCAACAGTAGGAGCCTTTTTTATCGGTCTGCAAACGGATGCTATGACGGCAAGTACGATGGCATTTGCTACACTTTGTTTAGGACGTTTGTTCCATGGATTTAACTGCAGGGCCAAAAGTTCTATTTTTAAATTAGGAATTCATACCAATTTATATACAATAGGTGCATTTGTAATTGGCGTTGGTTTATTAAGCTGTGCATTGTTTATTCCGGGAGTTCAAGGTGTATTTGATGTATCTCCTCTAAATGGTATGCAAATTGGCGCAATTGCAGGCTTGGCTTTTGCACCAACAGTTGTAATTCAAATCATTAAAGTCATGATTGATGCTGTTACATCGAAAAAACGAAAATCATAAACAGTTGCTGACAGAACTGTTTTGAAATCACAAAAACTCTCCGACTTGATAAAAGCTCGGAGAGTTTTTGCGTTACATCATTGTAAGAAAAAGCGTATTCTTACTCCTATGTATTTGTGGTGCTGCCTTTTTAGCAAATTATGGCTTACACATTACAATATGTAAAAGTATGATAAAATATGATATGATAAATAAAATTATTTTAGGAGGAGCAACATGGAACCGATTGGCCTTTATATACACGTGCCGTTTTGTACGCAAAAATGTCCGTATTGCGATTTCTATTCATTAACCCATACAAAACAAATGAGAGATTATACTGATTGTATTATTGATAAATTATATACATATAGAAATGTGTTTGGCGGAAATGCAGATACGCTTTATTTTGGAGGTGGAACCCCCAGTACTTTGGGGGCAAACCGTTTATGTAGTATCATAGATGAGGCAAAGAACTGTTTTGGGCTGGAGCAGGCAGAAATCACAGTAGAGGTGAATCCTTCGGGACAGTTGGAAGATTTGCTCGATGCACTTGCACAAAAAGGAGTCAATCGCATATCAATTGGAATGCAGTCCGCACATGCGGAAGAGCTGGATTTATTGGGCAGAACACACACAGCAAAGCAGGCTGAGATGGCGGTCAAAGCTGCGCATAGGGCTGGAATTACAAATGTATCTATGGATTTAATGGTAGGAATTCAAAAACAGACGGAACAGAGTTTAAAAGAGTCTATTGCGTTTTGTCATAATGCAGGAGCAAGCCATATTTCTGCTTATTTGCTGAAAATAGAGCCGAACACGCCATACGGTCAGCAACAAAATACGCTCCTTTTGCCGGATGATGACCAAATGGGAGATTTTTATCTATGTATGGTAGAGGAATTGGAGAGCAGAGGATACCATCAATATGAAATTTCTAATTTTGCCCAAAAGGATGCAAACGGAATGTTGCAAATCAGCAAGCATAACACAAAATATTGGCAGGGAAAGGAATACTTAGGAATAGGACCGTCTGCTCACTCTTTTTCTCAAAGGAGAAAGATTTTATTATGATAGGAATCTTTACTCATTTCTGAAAGGAAACCCACCAATTATGGACGGACAGGGCGGAGATAAAGAAGAATTTGTAATGTTGGCGCTGCGGTTAACAGATGGTTTGACGAATGAAATTTGGTATCATAAATTTCAGGAACCACTTCCGCAATCTTATATCAAACGGGCACAGCGGTATGAAGCTGCAGGTTTGGTTCATATGAAAAGAACGGTTTTGCGCTGACACCAAAAGGGTTTTTTGGTATCCAATCAGCTTATTTTATCTATTATAGGTGCATAGTAAGGAAAGAGAATGTTTCATTCTCCTTTTTTGTGTAAACGTTATTATATTGACTCATACTGTTTTGGGGAGGAAACAATATGAGAATCAAATGGCTTCTGTTGTTTTTTGTGTTATGTGTCATGTTCACCATTGCCGGGTGTGGCACAGTATCCGACCGTGAAGTGAAAATGAGGTATGGTGTATCTTTTTGTCTCTGTAGAATCCCCATATCTCATTTTTTAACGTTGAACATAGACATAGGTTGATATCTAGATGTAGTACTGAAAAGAACTGGAATACCAGTAGTTGATACAAAAAATTTTGTTTGTATAACATATAAAATTTCGATTATTTTTTTTGCATAAAATAATTGTGAAAATTTTATCATAGTATTTGCAGAATTTCATTGTGAAAGTTCTATAAACTGTTGTATAATAAAAAAAAAACATATGAAAATTAGATCATAGAAATGATAATAGGTGAAACGGAGAAAAATAACATGGTTTTTAGCAGTTTAAACTTCATGTTTGTATTTCTCCCTATTGTTTTTGGTATTTACTTTATCTCGCCCAGAAAAATAAGAAATTTTATTTTGTTTATTGCGAGCTTGGTATTTTACGCGTGGGGAGAACCATTCTATGTAGTGTTGATGTTGTTTTCTACAATTTTGAATTTTGTGTACGGTGCTTTGGTGCAAAAGTACAAAAAGGCAAAACGTCCGCAAAATGGATTTTAGCCAGTTCAGTTGTTTTAAACTTAGGTATACTTGGATTTTTTAAATATACCGACTTTTTATTGGCAATATCAATGCTTGGTTTGGGACGTCCATTCCACTGCTCAATTTAACACTTCCCATTGGTATTTCATTTTATACTTTCCAAATGATGTCCTATGTCATTGATGTTTACCGCGGTGATGCGGCTGCACAAAAAACTTTTGTGTCGTTTGGCGCCTATGTTGCCTTATTCCCTCAATTGGTGGCAGGCCCGATTGTACGTTATACTACCATTGCGGACCAATTGGATAACCGCCGCGAAAGTACGGACATGTTTGCCTATGGAATTAAGCGATTTGTTACGGGATTGGCCAAAAGGTTTTATTGGCCAACACCATTGGTCAGGTTTGGACGCAGCTTTCAGCCATGGAAGTTTCTAGCATGAGTGTAGTTGGGACCTGGGTTGGAGCTTTGGCATTTACGTTCCAAATTTATTTTTGATTTTTCCGCTTATTCCGACATGGCCATTGGTCTTGGACAAATGCTTGGTTTTAAATTTCTCGAAACTTTGATTATCCTTATATCTCAAAAAGCATTACAGAATTTTTGGCGCAGATGGCATATCTCACTGGGAACTTGGTTTAGAGAATACGTATATATTCCGCTTGGCGGTAACAGAAAAGGTTTGATACGTCAAATTTTTAATTTGCTTATTGTGTGGTTTTGTACGGGCTTCTGGCACGGAGCCAGCTGGAACTTTTTTAATTTGGGGCGGGTATTACGGCGTTCTGCTCATCATTGAAAAGCTGTTCTTACTAAAAGTTTTGAAGAAAATTCCGGCATTTTTCTCTCATGTTTATACCCTGTTTTTTGTTGTAATCGGTTGGGTCATTTTTGGCTTTGACGATATGACAAAGGGTTGGGAGTATTTAAAAGGTATGTTTGGTTTTGGTGGTTTGCAGTTGGTTGACAATATGTCATTGTATTTGTTGCTATCCAATCTTGTACTAATTTTAATTTTGATTGTTGCAAGCACACCTTTGCCTGCAAAATTAGGAAGAAAAATTATGTCTATGGTACAAACCAAAACATGGGCTGCTATGATTATCGAGAATGTTTTTATCATTGCAATATTTGTGGTTTCGGTTGCATTTTTGGTGAACAGTACATACAACCCGTTCTTATATTTTAGATTCTAGGAGGTGATTGTATGAAAATACGTGCAAGAGTTATGACCATTGTATTTGTACTTATTGTAGCTACAATTGCCATTGTAAACGCGGCAATGCCCAAAAAGGATTTTTTCTGAAAATGAGAATCGTGTGTTGGCAGAGTTTCCTAAGTTAACATGGGAAAGTTTGTTTGTAGGCACCCCACAGTAGATGAAACCGGGCGTGAAACAAAACAAATTTGGACGACGGATTTTGAAACCTACATATCCGACCATTTTATGTTCCGTGACCAGTGGGTAGGACTAAAATCACTGGTAGAGTTGGGAGCACAGAAAAAAGATTCCGGTGGAGTCTATTTTGCAAAAAGACGGATATTTAATAGAACAATTCTGGTCTTATGATTATGGCAGATTTCAAGGTAATCTGACGGCAGCCAAAGAATTTTCACAAAAAGTGCAGAATAGATTCGGCATCGAAGTAAAGGCTATGATTGTTCCCACAGCCAACGATATTTTGAAAGATAAACTGCCGCTGTTTGCGCCCGAAGTGGATCAGCAAGAGCTAATAGCACAAATGAAGGAAGCTTTGCCGGGATTTATAGACGTAACAGATGCGCTCAGTGCTCATAAAGATGAAGATATCTTTTATAAGACAGACCATCACTGGACGTCCCTGGGCGTATACTATGCTTATCAAGAATTTTGTAAAGAGATGGGAATTGAACAAAAACCATTATCTTGGTATCAGTCTGAGGTGTTGAGCGACCAGTTTTTAGGTACCACTTACTCAAAGGCAAATCTTTATACCGTACAGCCTGAAACCATTATGTATTATAAAAATCCGAATGAATATCCCTTGGAAGTGGAGTATCGTGCAGGAGATAAAGTAACGGAGACCTCCAATTCTTTAATTGAAGAGAAATATTTAAATGAAAAAAGATAAATATTCCGCTTTCTTAAACGGAAATCAGGCCATTACAAAGATTACCACAGGTAATAAGAATGGCAAGAAATTGTTAATTGTTAAAGATTCCTATGCAAACAGTTTTGCTCCGTTTGCCGTAAATGATTATGAAGAAGTGCATATGATTGATTTACGCGCATACAGACAAAGTACTATGGACTATATGGAGAAAAATGGCATTACAGATGTGTTGCTGCTTTATAATGTACAAAACTTTACGGAAGATTCCAATGTTTATCAATTAACCAAATAACAAAAAACAGCTGCTTTATCAGGCAGCTGTTTTCTTTATTCCTATTTGTAAAAATGTTGTGATAGCCTATTGTGTATGGTTGACTTTCTATCAGAATTATGTATATAGTATATGAAAAAGTATAAACAGCAAATAGATATAGGTAAGCTGGGATTCCTTATTAAAAAATACAACCCCTTTTTCCGTCTATTGGCTGAATTGAATGATGGATTGTATTCTAATTTGATAGAGTGCCTAAGAATGATATATGATTCAGAAAAGGAGAGAAGTATGGCAATTCGGGAATTAAGATATAATGATGACCCTGTGTTAAGAAAATCTTGCAGGGAAGTGGAAGAAGTGAATGACAGAGTACGACAACTTCTTGATGATATGATGGACACTCTGCATAATACGGAAAGCGGTGCAGCGCTGGCTGCAAATCAAATTGGTATTTTAAGAAGGCTGGTTGTCATTGACTATTGTGACCAGTATTTAAAATTGGTAAATCCAAAGATAATCAAATCTGAAGGTGAACAAGAATGTATGGAAGGCTGCCTCAGTTTTCCAAATAGAGTGGCAAAGACCGTTCGACCTCAAACAGTAATAGTGCAGGCACTGAACGAGTATGGGGGAAGAGATTACCATTACAGGAGAAGGTGAAATGGCTAAGTGTTTATGCCATGAGCTGGATCATTTAGACGGAAAAATATTTCTGGACCAAGCGGTAGAAGAATTGGAGCTGGCATCTCTATAAAAAGGTTCATTTATTGTCAGAATCATATATAACAAATAAACAAGGGAAGCTGAACGTGTAACACTCCGGCTTCCCTTGTTTTTATTTGTTCGTATAAAATACAAGCGTGATAAATTGGCGTATAAAATTTCATAGATGATTTCCGACTCATAAAGATTTTATAGCAAGGCGTGATTCTATCTTTTTAAATCGTATTCTTAAATACCTCTATGAACAATCTCTACAGTGGTGATGATATCTTTGATTTTGACGCCGTCAATGGTGTATTCCAGCGCTTCGTCCGGTGTTTGATATACTTTTTTTGGTCTCATCGTGGTAAGATTGTGCAACATGGATGCCATCATCAAAAGAAAGATACCGTATTCTTTTCCATTGTATTTAAATACAATCTCCCTACCGCGCAGCAAAGAATCGTGGAAGTCATCTAAGTCTTCAAATTTTGAACATTTAATATAGTTCATTTTATTATACCTTATTTCTTAAAATATTTATTCTGGGTTTGCTAGGCAATTAAAAGTTTCTTTGAACAACATTTACAACTGTAATAATGTCCCTTAGCTTGGTACCGTCAATAGTGTATTCCAGTGCTTCATCCGGAGTTCGATATAATTTTCCTGTTTCATCATGGTAAGATTGTGCCACATAAAAACCCTTTTTCAAGATAAAAGATACCGTATTGTTTTCCATGATATTCAATTACGATTTCTCTGCCACGCAGCAAAGAATCAGAAAATCGTCCAAGTCTTCAAATTTTGGTTCATACTGATTACTCATTTTTATAACACCTCCGAAATTAATATACTTATTTTTTTCACTGACCGGTCGGCCGGGACCTAAGGTTGGAGCTCCATTTTCTTGCCAAATCACATCATGTTCGTGTGGGTTAGGGTGCTCTTTTGGATTTCCATGTGTTGAGTTATGGCGTTCACTGGTTGCTCGTCCATTCTTTCCAATACGGGTAATATAAGTATCACCATTCTTTTTGGTAGTTGTTTTGGTTTCTCCCGGTTTACCCAGAAAGCGTTTATCATCTTCTTTTTAGGTTTCCATTGTCCGGAAGCTCTGCCCATTCCTTTTCGTTCAGCACATAACCATACCGTTTTACAATCAAGTTGCTGTTAAAAAGGTATCTCTTTTTCACCGCAAATGTAGTCTGCCCATTTGGATAAATTGTTTGTTTTGGCATAATCTACGGCAATGATATTTCCTTCCATTTCGTCAAAGGATTACCGTAACAAATGACTGCTTCCGGGTTTACACGTTTTATCATTTCCTGATATCCGTGCATGAACAGTTCCTTTTCAGTACGTACACCTAATGTGGAGACAGTGACAATAGAGCCCGTTTCCAAACCGCAAAGCAGAACCAATAACTTTGTGGTGTTCCCCAGCAGACAGTTGGTATGACTGTAATGCCCCGAGATTGCAAATAAGCGCCTACCCATCTGTTTCTGAACGTATTGTATAGCTGCAGAGTCATGGGCATTTCAGTGTACAAACTGTATTGGGGTGTTAGTACTGCCCGATATTGCGCCAACTTTTTATTCTGGGCTCAGGATTATTCCATAACACTTCGAACTTATAATCGTCCAAAAAGAAATGTACCATTGCGTGAGTAAATTCTTTTTTCTTCCGGTTTAACATGATCATAACCGATAAGTGTTATCGTTTCAACATTTACATGTTGTTTTTTTCACAATAGGAATCTCAAATATGCCTTCTCCTTGGAATTGATTCTAAGAAACAAGCCCTGATTACGAAATGTTTCGCTTGTCAAAAAATCACTCCTTATTTGATAGTAAAGAATAAAATCCTTCACTATACAGAGAAAAAGGTGATTTATTCGCCTCAATAAGGAAACTTATTAAAATTTTGTTGGCTTTATGTTGGAAAAAACGATATTGGGATACACGGTATAAGAGAATTGCAATTAATGAAAGCCGTCGATTTTATAAAATCGAAGGCTTCTTGTTATCTATATTTTATTCCATATGTTAATTGATGAAGTATATATTAGTTTTTATGCGCTTGTTTATTAATGAATAGAATAGCAGCTATAGCCACTGATAAAATTGCAAGAGGGAGAAGTAAGAACAGCATATTTGAGGAATCGCCTGTTTTTGGAGAATCCATTTGTCCTTCTTCAGGTGAATCGGGAGTATCTGTGATAATATCGTTGTCTTTTGTATTGGTAAATTCAGCAACAGCAGTGCCATCAGCCGGTACTGTTCGGTGTCACCAACGGCGTTCAGGGTATATCCTTCGACTGCCTGTTCTGTAACCTGATATTGAATGCCTGCAGGTAATCCATAGGCCGTTTTGCTTTCTCCGTGTTTCAATACAAATGTTGCTGTCCCGTTTATAAATTCTATATCACCGTACATTCCATTGACAGAGGTATCCGAAAGCGTTACGGTAAATTCAAAATTCTGCTCTAAATCAGCATGTTCTCCGAGAACAGTTTTGGAAACAGTTAAGTTACCTGTTTTCAGTTCATTGGTTACTGTGAGATACAGTGTTTTTGTATCATCATCACGCACAATTTCGCTGTAAGAGACATTATATTCAGAGCCTTCTTCTATCACAGTGATTACTTTTCCCTGGAGAGTATCCGGACTGGGCAAGTGGGTAAAACTGCCGGTCCAGTTGTTTTCTTGATTCAGCGTAATCGTATCCAGTTCATAATCTCCTATTTTTAAACGAATGGAAATTTCTTTGTCTTGATAGTTGGATTCAGGCACTTGGTTCCATATTTTTGTAACATTTAATTTCCAATTGTCTTCTGTTCCTATGACTACGCTGCCGTTGGTACCGATACCACCGCGCGTTCGGAATGATTGCCTGCAATGAACAGAGAAGCTTTCTCGTTTGCCAATTGTTTTGCAGCATCATTTGTGATTACTTTTTAGTGCATAGGAATCTGTGCTGTTTATAATGTCAGTAATAGGGGGAACCTGGATTTGCCGGCTCAAAGCGAGGAACAGATGGATCAGGTTGTCCTAAGACACCGGAGTTTTCTAAAACTTTTCCGTCTGTGTAATAATCAGCTTTACCACCACCCAACATCCTTTCAGACAGTGTTGTAATGTAGTTTTCACTTCTTGGAACGGATACAAAATCATCACCGGCTGCATTTTGCAAAGCAGTATTATCAAATACAGCTCCGCCGTTATTTACATGAATGGTAACGTCTCCTGTAGGGCATGACCAGATTCCTCCGCCTAATACAGAGGCCGTGTTTTCGGCAATTACTGAGTTATACATATGAAGAACATAGGGGATAGTACCTACATAAATACCTCCGCCTTGGTCTAATGCCGTATTATTTAAAATTTGACCTGCGTTTAATACAACAGTGTTAGAGGCTACGTAAACACCGCCTCCGCAGTCCATTGCCTTATTTCCGCTAATGGTACCACCATTCATAGTAAAGGCAGCAGGAACTTTATAGGTAGTAGACCAATCTTCAATACGAATTCCCGCCGCTCCAATATTTTGTTCGGCATATCTATCATTTGTGCCTACACCGCCTCCGCAATTACCGGTATTTCCTGAAATCAGTCCATCATTCATGACCGCTTTTCCGTTAGCCAAAATAAAAAAAATTCCTCCAGAACCTGCGCTAACGGTATTATCGGAAATAGTTCCATTATTCATTATAAATGAAGCGATGTGTGTATAGTCGGGCTGAATATCCCCTACAAAAACTGCACCTGAATGTGCTTGATTATTTCTGATGTAACCACCGTTCATCTCAAAGGAAGAATTTCCATCTTGAGGATTGATATAAACAGCACCTGTATTTATGGTATCGGAATAGTCATTGTTTTGGATAAAACCTCCGTTCATAGTGAAAGAGGCGCCTCCTACTGCTGTAACAGGAGCAGAATACTGGCTCCTGCCGGGAACAGTACTTTTATTATTCTCTATGGAACCACCATTCATCTCAAAATGGGCCTGACTTCCCACTACTGCAATGACTCCGCCAAATGCTCCTATATTGTGGTTTCCTGTTACAGTGCCGCTGTTTAGTATCAGTGTTCCTTCTGTTTTAATCCAATAGCCATCGTGACTGTTGTTGTCGTAATGTGTTTCAATTTGTTTACCATCTAATGTAATCCCGTCAATAGTTAGTTTTGCACCTTTTTGAACGACAATGGGTCCTCCCTGAAGAAGAGTTTAAATCCGGGCTGCGCTCTAACGTTCCACTACCTTTCAAGGTAATGTCTGCATTTTTGAATGACAATTTGTTCTGTAAACAGAATGGTGTTGTCAATGATAAGTTCAACGGGAATTCCATCTGCTGCTGCAGTTACTTGTGTTTTTAAGTCATCCATCGTAGAAATATAAAATGAATTGTACAAGGAAAAAATCAGTGTTATCTTCAGGTTGCGATGATAAAGATTCCTGCACAATATTTGGACAGTTTATATCAGTGTGAGGGATTATTGCTGTTTTCTGCTGCTGCGGCAAACATGGTTGCGGATATTGAGGTTACAATAAATACACTTATCATAATAGATAACATTTTTTGGGCATTGATTTTTAATTTCATATTTATAACTCCACTCCTTTTAATTTGCTTTATTGCGCTTGATTCTTTAAACGATAGGAAAGTGCAATAAATATCAGACTTTTTTTATGATATTTATGGTAATCTTTGAAAAAAAGAACCTAAATACGTCATTTTATTCTATATTTACGGAATAAAAATAGCTGTGAAAAAAGTCTACTATTTTTATTAAACAGAAAAGAAATACAATTTTAAGCAGACTTTTTTTTTCACAGTTAATTTATAATATCAGTCGAAGGAAATTGGCCTGAAATACCGTGCTTTTTTTCTCTGTATAGAAACGTCTACCTTTATTCCATTTCTTTTTATCGTTTATTATCTTCTCATGGTATTACAAAATTCGACTTGAAAAAGTTGTAGATTTATGGGATTCATAATTAATTTACATTTTAAATATTGACTTTATGAGATTGAAATGATACATTATAAGTAAAGATTTAGCACTCAATGCATAAGAGTGCTAAAAGAGGTCTAACATAAAGAGGTGAGAAGGTTGGAACTCAGCGAAAGAAAATTAAAGATTCTGGCGGCAATTGTAAACACGTATGTGGAAACAGGAGAGCCGGTAGGTTCTAAATTGCTTGCGCTTGAACTGGGGTTTCCTCTGCTACCATACGCAATGAAATGGCAAACTTGGTAGAAATGGGATACTTACAGCAACCACATACTTCTGCCGGACGTATTCCTTCTCAAAAGGGATATCGTATTTATATAGACCGTCTGATGCCGGAAGCCGCAATTACGGAAGAAGAACAAAAATATCTGGATGGCATGTTAATGGTCAATGCCTATGACCCGGATAAATTGTTAAGCTGCGTATCACAGTTGCTGGCGAATACTTCTAAATTTGCCGCAGTTTCCACTATGCCTTCCGGCAGCGGAGCAGTGATTAAAGGTGTACAATTTGTGCAAACCAGCCGTCGTACCGCTATGGCAATTTTAATTACCTCCACAGGTGTGATGAAAACTCGTGTATTTCGTTGCGATTTTGATATCACAGCAGAAATGCTGCGTATCTTTTTTCCGCATTTTTAATGAAAAGTTTGCGGGTTTGCCTGTCAGTGCGGTTACACCGGCATTTATTCAATCTGTAGGGGTATCTTTGGGAGAAATGGCTGTGTTAATGTCATCCGCATTGCTAGCTGTTCTGGAAGTTGCAAGGGATTGTATGCATGCCGAAATTAATTTAAAGGGTGAAACCAACTTATTATTTTATCCTGAATTTCAGCTTGGGAATGTACGCCGTATCATGGATTTTCTGGAGAGTGAACAAGAAGTTTCACGCTTTTTAACAAAGGGATTGGAACAGACCGAACATTCAGTTCCCAGAATTTCAAAAGCGCAGGTTTTCATTGGAAGTGAAACCAATCGACCGAATTAAGCGACTCCAGTTTAATCATTGCGCATTATTCCATAGGCGGTGAACATGCAGGCACCATTGGTATTATTGGTCCTACCAGAATGCATTACGGCAAATGGATTGCTCATTTAGAGTATGTATCCGATTCTGTTGGTAAAATGCTGACATCTTTGATGAAGGAACAATAATCGTTTACACATGTTTATTACTTTTTATCATATAAAATATAGATATCTGATTTCATCAGAGTAAGGAGGAATCGTTTTGGCGAAAAAAGAGAAAGAAGTCAAAAAAAAGAAACAGAGCAAACTCCGGAAGTTGAAACGGTCAGTCAAGACCAGTTCAAACAATTGCAAGAATCACTGGAAGCTTTACAGACAGAGCTGGAACAAGTAAAAAAGCCAAAGAAGAAGAAAAAAGACCAATATATGCGTGTACTTGCGGAATATGATAATTACCGCAAACGTACAGACAGAGAAAAAGCGGCTACCTATGATTCTGCCACAGCAGATACGGTAGCACAGTTTTTGCCTGTGGTAGACAATATGGAATTGGCTTTGGCACAAGCAGATTGTTCCGCCGAAGATTTGAGAAAAGGCGTACAAATGATTCAAAAAATCTCAACGACATTTTATCTAAAATGGGTGTTGCTGTTATGGGTACAGTTGGTGAACCGTTTAATCCGGAGTATCACCAAGCGGTTTCTCATATTGAAGATGAATCTTTGGGTGAAAATGTAATTGCAACTGTTTACAGAAAAGGTTACCGTATTGGAGACAAAATTGTTCGCCATGCAACGGTAATTGTTGCAAACTAAAACAAATATTACTTTTATAGAATTTTACTTTGTAAGATATATTTTTGAGGATTGATATTATGGCAAAAAAACAATTGGTATTGACTTAGGTACTACAAACTCTTGCGTAGCAGTAATTGAAGGCGGCGAGCCTGTTGTAATCGCCAAACGCAGAAGGCGGAAGAACAACTCCTTCCGTAGTTGCATTTTCAAAAACAGGCGAAAGAATGGTTGGCCAAGTTGCAAAACGTCAGGCAATCACAAATCCTGAGCGTACAGTAGTGTCCATCAAAAGAGAAATGGGTACAAACCATAAAGTAAATATTGACGGAAAAGCTTATACACCACAGGAAATTTCTGCAATGATTCTGCAAAAATTAAAAGCAGATGCAGAAGCTTATTTGGGTGATACTGTTTCCGCAGCGGTTATCACAGTTCCTGCATATTTTACAGACGCACAGCGTCAGGCAACAAAAAGATGCAGGTAAAATTGCAGGTTTGACGTAAACGTATTATCAACGAGCCAACTGCTGCTGCTCTTTCTTACGGCATTGATAAAGGTGAAGACCAAAAGGTTATGGTTTACGACCTTGGCGGCGGTACCTTCGACGTTTCTATTATTGAAATGGGTGACGGCGTTCAAGAAGTTTTGGCTACCGCAGGTAACAACAAACTTGGTGGTGACGACTTTGATAAACGTATCTGCGATTGGATGATTGAAGAATTCAAAAAGCAGAGGGCGTTGATTTAAGCGCTGACAAAATGGCAATGCAAAGATTGAGAGAAGCTGCAGAAAAAGCAAAAATTGAGCTTTCCGGCATGACCAATGCAGCAATTAATCTGCCATTTATTACAGCAGATGCTACAGGTCCAAAACATTTGGATTTATCTCTTTCCAGAGCAAAATTCAATGAATTGACAGCTGATTTGGTTGAGGCTACTATGGAACCTGTCCGCCAAGCTTTAAAAAGACTCCGGTCTTCAAATCGGCGATTTGAGCAAAGTTGTTGTTGGTTGGTGGTTCTACCAGAATCCCTGCTGTTCAGGAAGCTGTAAAGAAATTAACAGGCAAAGATCCATTTAAAGGCATTAACCCTGATGAATGTGTTGCTATGGGTGCTGCTTTACAAGCAGGTGTTCTTGGCGGTGAGGTTCAAGGACTATTATTGCTAGACGTTGCTCCTCTTTCTTTGGGTGTTGAAACCATGGGCGGTGTTATGACAAAAGTAATTGAGCGTAACACAACCATTCCAACCAAGAAAAGCCAAATTTTCTCCACTGCAGCTGACGGTCAAACTTCCGTAGAAGTTAATGTTCTGCAAGGTGAACGTGAATTTGCACGCGATAACAAACAATTGGGTATCTTTAAACTGGACGGCATTGCTCCTGCTCCTCGCGGAATCCCTCAAATCGAAGTTACTTTTGATATTGACGCAAACGGTATTGTAAACGTATCCGCAAAAGATATGGCTACAGGAAAAGAGCAAAAAATCACAATTTCTTCCAGCACAAATATGAGCAAGGAAGAAGTAGAGAAAGCAGTTCAGGATGCAGAGAAATATGCTGCTGAAGATAAAAAGAAACGTGAAGAAGTTGATGCCAAAAATGAAGCTGAAAACCTATGTTTCTCTGCAGAAAAGTAATCAAAGATGCCGGCGATAAAATAGACGAAGCAGATAAAAACGATATTAACCAAAAAATTGCAACATTAAGAGAAACCATTTCCGGCGGTAATGTAGACGCAATTAAGTTGGGCACAGAAGATTTGCAAAAAGCAGTTTATGCTGTATCCGAAAAATTGTATAAAAACCAAGCTGGTCAGGCAAATCCGGCAGATAATACCACTCCTCCGGCAGGCGATGCAAACGGCGCTGATGGTCAGGTATATGACGCTGATTTTAAAGATGTAGACAGCGATAAAAAGACGGTGAAAACAAATAATCACATAGAATCGCCTTTGATAATAAAGACGTAATTATGCGACAAAACATTGACTTTATACGATTTTTTCGACTATGATAAATAGGTTGTATATCAAACGACAATATTCGACATACAGCTTTTGAATCATATATTGCACGTATGATGCGCATGTTTGCGCACATAAACATATATTAGGTCGAGTAGATGGATTGATTCCATAAATCGTATTTTCAGGAGTGATGAGTTTGGCTGATAAAAGGGATTATTATGAGGTTATGGGTGTGCCAAAAACGCCTCTGAGGATGAAATTAAAAGGCCTACCGTAAATTGGCCAAACAGTATCATCCTGATTTAAATCCAAATGATAAAGTGGCAGAAACACGTTTTAAAGAAGTAAATGAAGCATATGAAGTGCTTTCAGACAAAGAAAAACGTGCCCGTTATGACCAATTCGGTCATGCAGGAGTTGACCTAATTTTGGCGGCGGTGCAGCAGGGGAAGCCCATTTCAAGGTGATTTTGATTTTGGTGATATCTTTAACAGTGTATTTGGTGGCTTTGGAGGATTTGGTGGTCGACAAGCAAATCCAAATGCACCAAGACGAGGCACTGATACGGAAACCAGTATTTATATTTCTTTTGAAGAAGCTGCAAAAGGCTGTAAACAAACAATTACGTTTCAGCATGTAGAAAATTGTGAGGAGTGTTCCGGTTCCGGTGCGAAGAAGGGAACCAGTGCAACCACTTGCTCCAACTGCGGCGGAAGCGGACAGGTACGTGTGAACCAGCGTACACCATTTGGCGTTGTGCAAACAGCACGTACCTGCGATAAATGTCATGGTAAAGGTAAAATTATTGAGCAGCCTTGCAAGGAATGCAGCGGTACAGGACATGTACGCAAAAAGAAAACATTGAAATTAACATTCCTGCCGGTATTGCCAATGAACAAATGCTGAAAGTTTCCGGTCAAGGTAATGCAGGTACCAATGGTGGTCCTGCCGGTGACCTGTTATTGGTTGTAAATGTTCGTCCTCACCCTATTTTCACACGAAAAGGAAATGACGTTTGGTGCGAAATTCCGCTGACATTTACCCAGGCTGCACTGGGAGCTGAAATTACGGTTCCTACTTTAGACGGTGATGTCAGTTACTTGTGCATGAGGGTACCCAACCCGGAGATGTTTTTAAATTAAAAACAAGGGTATTGAAAACTTGGCGGCAGGGGAAGAGGCGACCAATTTGTAAAGGTAACCATTGAGGTTCCGAAAATCTTTCAAAAGAGCAAAAAGAAATCTTACAAAGCTTTGAATCAACAGCCAATGAAAAAATTATGCAAAGCGGAAAAGTTTTTTCGATAAGATTAAAGACAAATTTGATTAGAGATTTCATAATATAAGCCTGAATACAAATATAAAAAAGAGATGCAAATAATAGTTGCATCTCTTTTTTTTTTCTCTGATAAATTGTTGTTTTATCTAAGTGCTTTTCTGTAAAACTATGTATAAATTTGTATATTCGTTGGAAAAGTAAAAATAAAGTATAAAAAATGCTTTACAAACACTGTGTTTTTCTATATAGTTTACATAATCATTAAATTTAGGAAAGAAGTTGATATATGATGCATGCACAGACAGTAGATAATTATATTATTATAAATCAAAAAAATATTTTCCGGGGGACAAAATATTATTTTTAAAAGAAAGATTATATGCTATGGATGAACAAAAGGTTTTCTATGCTTTCAACAATAGAACTAAAAGATCCCGTGGTAATTTTAATTATTTCTATTTTTTTTTAGGCGGCTTAGGTATTGATAGATTTATGATTGGAGATATTGGTTTGGGAGTCTTAAAGCTGTTGACTTTCGGTGTATTTGGTATTTTACAATAATAGATTGGTTTTAATTTCGGGAAGAACCAAGGAAAAAATTTTAATCAGGTGATGATGTTTGCTTATTAAAAAGACAAGGCATAAAGTGTGCCTTGTCTTTTTATTTTATACAAAAAATATGTAACGAGTGAAAGTCATAAAGCAGATGACCCAGTCATTGCAATTTCAGAGATTCCTGAAGCAATAACAGATGCAGATGTATTATACGGAGAAGGCTTCCATACGATAGTAATTACAATGGTTGCAATAAACATAATTGCAATTAGAATCATAACGAAAATCTGGACAGGTTTTTTGTTCATATGTCTCCTCCTTTGATACTCCTTATGCTTGTAATTATAAAGTAATTGTAATTTATTTTCAATGAATTTTCTGGTGAATGCTGTAATAAAAAAAGAACATGCTGCTTTAGCAGCATGTTCTTTGATAGATTCATTATTCGTCAGCACCACAGCATTTTTTTATATTTTTTACCGCTTCCGCATGGACATGGGTCATTTCTGCCGACTTTTGCAGTTGGTTTTGCAGATGCATTTTCTTCCTCTTCGTCAGGATTGCTGATTTTTTACAGCGGCACCTGCACCGGATTCAACCATCTCTTTTGGTGCTTCTTGTTCGTCAATTACTTGAATTTTAGCAGATAGGAACAAACGGGTAGTATCATCGCGAATGTTGGCAATCATTTGGTCAAACATATCATAACCTTCGTTACGATATTCAACAACAGGATCGCGTTGAGCATAACCACGCAAATGAATTCCGCGTTTTAGTTGCTCCATTGCATCAATGTGATCCATCCATTGAACGTCTACACACTTTAACATAACAACACGTTCCAGTTCACGTGTTACTTGCTCGCCAAATAATTCCTCACGAGATGCACTCAAATCATCTACTTTTTGAATCAATTCTGCTTTGATATCATCTTTACTGATGGTTTTCAGTTCATCTTCATTATACTGTAAGTCCTCTTCGGTCAGAAGCCATCCCATATAGTTATCGCGCAAACCAACAATGTTCCATTCGTCGCGAAGTTTCACTGTCAGGTAAGAAAGCATCAACAGTATCTTCTACGGATTGGTGCATCATCTTTGTGATTTCATCTTTTACATTGTCTCCATCCAGAACTTGGTCGCGTTGTTTGTAAATCAATTCACGCTGACGGTTCATAACATCGTCATACTGCAGAACGTTCTTTTCTGGTTGCAAAGTTACGTGCTTCTACTTTACGCTGTGCGTTCTCAATGGTGTTGGTGAGCATATTGTTTTCAATCGGTGTGTTTTCATGAATATTCAAACGTCCCATAACTGCAGCAATACGTTCACCGCCGAATAAGCGCATCAAATCATCTTCCAGAGAAATGTAGAAACGGCTTTCACCCGGGTCACCTTGACGACCTGCACGTCCGCGGAGCTGGTTGTCAATACGACGGGATTCGTGACGCTCTGTACCAATAATATACAGACCCCCTGCCTGACGTACTTCTTCTGCTTCCTCTTTACTTTGCTCTGTAAAGTGTTCTACCAGTTTGCGGTATTCTTTCTGGCTTTCAATACTTGAGTATCTTCTGTTTGAGCGTAACCAACTGCTTCATTGATGACTTCTTCCGGATAACCCTTAAAACGAAGTTGTTGTTTTG
>VOFD01001676.1_pt1 | contig 25473 bp, 37 predicted proteins | sample 5384101 | NCBI WGS metagenome assembly VOFD01 (sample SAMN12384723, study PRJNA508395) | human gut metagenome | isolation source: healthy gut C | host: Homo sapiens
GATTAGATGTTGAACCAACGTCATATACTCTGGACCAGTTATCGCCGGTACTGTCCTGATCAGACATATGGAAATACTCATTACATATATCCCATACATATACAACATCTTTATATTCACTGCTGTATATATGTTTCATAACATTAGTAACAAAATATATAACTCTCTGGTCCATTACTTCAGAAGAAACAAATGCACCGTCTGCATTATAATTTTCTTTAAAAAATGCCATAGGCGTCTGTTTATGCCAGATAAGAGTATGTCCACGCATTCTTATACCATTATCTGATGCAATCTTTAATATTTTATCCATCCTGTCAAAGTTAATCTTAGGAACCTTACTTTCGGTATAGCCCTCCGGTATTGTATAACCCTGTGCTTCTGCCTCGCTTCGGCTCATAAGTTCATTAAACGGAGGATTAAAGAAACTTGCCTCGGAATCTGCAAGGAGATATGAAGGCTTCATCTCATTTTCAAGGGTAAAGCTGTTATAATTTTCCCTTACAAAATCCATTGTCTCCTTGTCCTGTAATTCCTTTTTATCAAATACTCCGCTGTAAGTAAGGCATGTTCCCACATTACCGAATATTTTGCCATATTCTTTTAAAAGCGAATCATTATCAACCGGTATGTATGCCCATTTCCCTGATTCAGCTACAACGGACGGAGATGGAACAGGAGTTGGTATCGGTGTAGGTGAATTAGTTGCCAAAGGCTGCTGTAAATCAGCCGTAGGCTGAGGTGTTATGGCAACACTCGGAGTCTGTGTAACATTCGGCTTTGGTGATACCTGTACATTCTTATCAGTTACAGTAACCTTGCATTTAAGCTTTTTAGATTTTCCTGAAAGACTGTATTTTGCAGTAACTACAGCTTTTCCGGCCTTTTTTGCGTTAAGCTTAACAGACTTCTTCTTTTTCGCAGTAAGAGAACATACCGCCTTATTTGAAGTTTTCCACTTAACCTTTTTAATTCCTGACACTTTAAGAACTTTTTAGTTCCGGTTTCCATTTTAAACTTACTGTCGCTAAGCTTAACTGACTTCTTTGCTTCTGCTCCTTGTGGCGCTGACGTAATAATAAGCGCTGCCGCAAGAACAAGTACCCTATCCTTTTCATAATATCCTCCATTTATAATTTATTTTATTTACTGCAGCCGGAACACCCTGAGCATCTGTTTTCCGAGTCAGAATCAGCCGCAACATAATAATTATCCATCATATTTTCAAGAAGACATACTGCATGTGCAGCTATCCCCTCTTCTTTACCTGTAAAACCAAGTCCTTCCTCGGTAGTTGCCTTCACATTAACACAATCAGGCGCTATATCAAGCGCTTGTGCAATATTATTCTTCATTTCATCAATATACGGTCTCATCTTAGGTCTTTGTGCCATTATAACACAGTCAATATTGCCAACCATATATAATTTTTCAGAAATCATAGCGCCAACTTCTTTTAACAGCATTATGCTTGAAGCCCCGGCATATTTTTCATCTGAATCCGGAAACAGCGCGCCTATGTCAGGAAGTCCCGCTGCACCAAGAAGCGCATCCATTACGGCATGTACCAAAACATCCGCATCTGAATGTCCTAAAAGTCCAAGCTCATGCGGTATATCTACTCCTCCTATAATCAGCTTTCTTCCTTTTACAAGCCTGTGAACATCATATCCGCATCCTATCCTCATAGCAATCCTCCAAAATCATTCGCAAAAAAATACATGCATCAGTTTCGCTTTCAAGCTGAAGCATAAGATTTCCTGCGTCAGACATATTATTAACTCTAATGTATAACACCACTAATCCGGCATTATCATCAAACCCTGTATTTTCAACTTCTGCACCGTAATCACCGACCATACGGCATATTCTTATAATATCATCTCCGCCGGCTTTTTATACATATTCTGTTCCCTGATGCATCTTTAAGATTCTTTGCATCATTTATCCTGCTGTACTGATGCTTTCTTGATAATTTACTACAGTTTCAAGAAACGAAGCATACTCGCCTCTTATATTCTCATTTACATCAGCAGTCAGCTTTTCTGTCATAGCTTTCTCACGGTCAGGCTTATACACCTTATCATCCTCAGCTATCTTTATATCTGCCACAGACTCAGAAAGCTCCATTCGCCTGATAAAAAAGCTCCTTCATAGCATTATCTATCTTATCTATATCTACACGTACATCTGAAAGTTTCATCATTAATCCTCAATTTCAAAAAAGACTGCATAGAAATATTCTATGCAGTCTTAATTATTATCTTATAATCCAAGTTCTGAAAGAAGCTCGTCTTTTGACTGGTATCCCACACTTCTTTCTACAATATCGCCGTTTTTGAACAAAGCAACCGTAGGTACTCCTGACACTCCATATTTTATAGCAAGTCCCATCTGCTCATCTACGTTAATTTTTCCTACCGCAATATCATCACGCTCTGCTGCTATCTCATCAATTACAGGAGCAAGCATCTTACATGGTCCGCACCATGAAGCCCAGAAATCAACCAATACCGGAATATCTGAACATACGACCTTTTCATCAAAATTTTCTTCCGTAATCTCGATTATATCCACAATACATCTCTCCTTTCATAAATAAACCTGCCTTAATCCGGACTTAAATTCATTGTCTATGGGCATAGCCGGCTACTGCCTTACTTTTATATGAACCTCTCTAAGCTGCTGTTCTGTTACCTCTGACGGTGCTCCGCACATAAGGTCCTGTGCCGTAGCGTTCATTGGGAACGGTATAACCTCTCTGATATTCTCTTCATTACGAAGAAGCATTATCATACGGTCAATTCGGCGCCATTCCTGCATGAGGCGGCGCTCCGAACTGGAATGCATTATATAACGCACCGAACTTCTGCTTAAGGACATCTTCATCATATCCCGCAATTTCAAATGCCTTAATCATAATATCCATGTCATGGTTACGTACAGCTCCTGAAGACAGCTCTATGCCGTTACATACAATATCATACTGGTATGCGTTAATGTCAAGGGGGTCCATGTTATTAAGAGCATCGAGACCACCCTGCGGCATTGAAAACGGATTATGTGTAAATCCAATCTTTTTTCTCTTCCTCATTATACTCAAACATAGGGAAGTCATTAATATAGCAGAATCTGTAGGCATTCTTCTCAATAAGGTCAAGCCTCTGCCCAAGCTCAGTCCTTATCTGTCCTGCATAAAGGCTTGCAAGCTTCTCTTTATCTGCAATAAAGAATATTGTATCCCCTGCCGCAAGTCCTGCATACTCAGCAAGTTCTTTCTTCATATCATCCGGTATGAACTTATCTATAGGTCCTTTATAGCTTAAATCCTCAAGCACCTCCAGATATCCGAGTCCACCCATTCCTATTGACTGTGCAAATTTAAGCATCTTCTCATGCTGACCCTTTGAAAGCTTTGCATGTACATTAATTGCCCTTACCGTCTTATTATGGAACGGCTTAAAAGTACATCTCTGGAAAAACTCAGTAACATCTATTATCTTAAGCGGATTTCTTAAATCCGGCTTATCCGTACCGTAAGTAAGCATCGCTTCCTTAAAACTGATAACCGGATAAGGCGCTTTTTGTAACGCTGTAGCCTTCTGGTGCAAACTTTTCAAATGTTGCTGTAAGAACTTCTTCACCAACCTTAAATACATCAGCCTCCGTTGCAAAACTCATCTCAAAATCAAGCTGGTAAAAACTCACCCGGAGACCTGTCGGCTCTCGCATCCTCATCCCTAAAACACGGAGCTATCTGGAAATACTTATCAAATCCGGATACCATAAGCAGCTGCTTATACTGCTGAGGAGCCTGCGGAAGTGCATAAAACTTACCTTTATATTTTCTTGAAGGAACAATATAATCTCTTGCTCCCTCAGGTGACGATGCACAAAGAATAGGAGTCTGTATCTCTAAAAATCCCATCTCGGTCATCTTTGCACGAAGAAAACTTATAACCTGCGAACGGAATATCATGTTATCCCTGACTTTTTTATTCCTGAGGTCAAGATAACGGTATTTTAATCTTAAATCTTCTCTTATCTCCTTAGAGGATGTAATCTCAAAAGGAAGCTTTGCACGTACTTTTCCGAGTATATTCACAACATGCGCTTCAAGCTCGATAGTACCCGTAGGAATCTTTGGATTATAAGTTTCCTCATCCCTTTCACATATAAGTCCTTCTATAGAAAGACAGTCTTCCTTACTGATTCCCGAAAGAAGCGAGGTATCTCTCATAACTACCTGCATAACACCGTACATATCTCTCAAATCAATAAATGATACACCGCCATGATCGCGGATATTCTCAACCCATCCTGCAATCTTTATTGTACTTCCTATATCATTTTCAGAGATTTCGTTAAGCAGTTTAGTCCTGTATATGCTTCCCGTTTCCATCAATTTTCATCCTCCTTATATAAAATAAACAATCAGATTTAGCATAGTATAAACAGTTTAATTTGTCAATATACACCATTTTCCCTGTTTTTTCTTCATGCTGTCAAGCACAAATAATCCTATAACCATAATTACCGGGAATATTACTCCGCACAATATTCCCGCGCCGATACCTTTTTAGTAATATCCGCAATGGTTCCTACTATCGTAGGACCGCCTCCGCATCCAAGGTCTCCGGCAAGTGCAAGAAGCGCAAAAAGCGCAGTTCCGCCCTTCCTCATAATATCAGACGCAATTGAAAAAGTTCCCGGCCACATAATACCTACTGCAAAGCCACATATTCCGCATCCTATAAGCGAAAAGCAACCACCGGTGACAGTGATATAATCAGGTAGGAAATAACGCACAGCCCTGCCATATATATCATCATTTTTTCAAGATTAATTTTATCTGCAATTCTGCTGTACAAAACCCTTGAAATACCCATCATAACCGCAAAAAACATAGGCCCTGCAAGGTCTCCGACAGATTTATTTACCCTAAGACCCGCTTCCGCAAACGCCGACGACCACTGACTTACCGAAAGCTCACTCGACCCTGCTGCAAACATCATAAGCATAAGTATCCAGAACATCTTTGATTTAAGAAGGCCTGAAAGAGGTATTCCTTCATCTTTTTTCATCTACAAGGCTGTATATCGGAACAAATAAAAACATAAACCCGTTAATCAGAGAAACAAGTATCCAAAGACCGGCTACCCATCTCCATTCAGTTATACCGAATACTGCAAAAAATATTGTTGATATACCCACGACTGCTACATGCCCCCCAGCAATAAAACGAGTGAAGAAGGCTCATTACCGACTGCTTATTTTCCGTCGGGCAGGCTTCAACTATCGGGCTTACCAAAACCTCAAGAAGTCCGCCGCCGATTGCATACAGTCCGACCGATATTATTATCCCCACATATGAATTATTGAAAATATCAAGCAGCACCGTAAGACAGAAAAAATCCCAACGCAATGCATATATGCGCAAAAAACATTGATATGCGGTAGCCAATCCTGTCAACTATAAACGCCCCCAAAAGGTCTACCATAAGCTGCATGGCAAAATTAGCCGTAACCAAAAACGCAATCTGCGAAAGGCTTATATTATACTCCCCCTGAAAAAATACGAACAACAGCGGTACAAAATTATTAACCATCGCCTGAATTACATAACCTACAAAACAAGCGCGTATTGTATGATTGTAATTAAATTTACTCATTCCACACCTCGAAAATATTAAAACATCTTACATCAATCCACATCCGGTTAATTTTCTCATATGAATCCCCGAAAAATCCTGCATAACTGCACATCTCTTAATAGTATCGACTGTAGGATACTGCGCTCCCAGACCTCCTGTTTCACATCCTTCATAAGATGTTATCACATATGTACCCGGTTTGGCACTATCATCAAAAAAATATGTTATATCATAGTCAACGGTATCTTCCTCATCATCCTCTGCACCATAATACCAGTTGGCATAATCAAGCATCGTATGGTCCTCGCCGCCTGAAATTACAGATGTATAACCTATATAATACATGTTCCTTACAGCATTATCAGGTCTTGAAAGATAATTGACAAATGCTTCTGCCGCCGCTTTTTTCTTAGCGTCTCCGGCAATTCCGTTCTTTAGCATTACCCATCCGTCGAACCATAGATTACCGCACTCCTCAGGTACAATATAACCAAGCTCTACTCCTTCTTCACCTGCAACCTCCATAGTATATACCGCATCTCCCGACCACTGGTAACTTACATTTACTTTACCTGCCGCCATGTCAGCCTTTGCGCTGTCAGTTTCAAATGAATATGCATTTTTCTTAATATCCTTTAGAATACCGCACACATCATTTATAACATCATCACCTGTATCGTTCATTTCCTCTGCAAGCTTTTCCTCATAATTTTCTGCAGACACAAATTCTTCTGATAAAAGAAGCTTTTTCCTTCAATATTGCAAGCGCCGCAAAATACGAATCGCGCACATTATCCTTTATAGTAACCTGTCTGTGGTAATCCCTGTCCTGTAGGATATTCCAATGCGATGCATCTTCATCGGACACCACCTCAGGATTATACACAATGCCCGTAGTTCCCCACATATATCCGGCTGAATATGCGCTCCAGGGCTCGCCGTTTATTTCATTTTCATTGAATATTCGTTTAATATAAGGCGAGACACCTTTGATATAATAATTCATTTCATTTTCTTCATCAAAAATTCATCCGAATAAGGCTCAAGCGCATTTTCCTTCATAAGCTTCATTATCATATAATCGGAAGGGCATATCAAATCGAATGTATCTCCCATCGTAAGCTGGTTATAAATATCCTCATTTGTTCCGAAGCACGAATATTCAACACGCACTCTGACGCCGTAATTTTCATAATACCAGTCGCAGAATTCCTCATACATAGGTTCTTTTTCCGACAATCACATTATCATCTGAAAGATCAATTACCTCGTCTTCATCCCAACCGCCAAGGTCAATATACTCTTCCCAGTTGCATACGCGAAGTACAACCTCATCATTTTCTACAGAATTACATCCGCACAGCAAAACACACACAAGAAAAGAAATAAATAATAATAATTTACGCATTATTTTCCTCCTTCCCCGTATTTTTTTCCCACATTTACATTCATAAAAAATACCGCCAATACAACAAGTACAAATATAACAGTTGAAAGCGCCCAAAGCGCTGTCTTAATTTCTGTCTGCGCTCCCTTTGTCGCATTTACAACGTAAGTACTTATGGTGTCAAATGTAGCGGGTTTCATATATGTAGCAATAAAATAATCATCAAGCGAAAGAGTTACCGCCATAACAAACCCTGAAAATATCCCCTGCATAATCTGCGGCAGCACTACACGGAATAACGCCGTATGCGGATGCGCACCCATATCAAGCGCCGCCTCATATATACTGTTGTCCATCTGTTTCAGTTTCGGAATTACCGACAGATAAACGAAAGGCACAGAAAGCACCGCATGACCGCAGACTAACGGAACAAATGTATCTTTATTCATTCGCAGCACTACTATAAGAAATATGCATATCGAAAATCCGGTTACAACATCAGCGTTAACTACGGGAATTTGATTAACTGTATTAAATATTCCTCTCATATGCTTCTTAGAGTAAAATGCTCCAATCGCTCCGCATGTACCGATAATAGTTGCAATTAACGCAGAGCCAAATGCAAGTATAAATGTTCCGATAATCATATTTCTAAGCTCCGGGGTAACAAACAGCATCTTGTAATTATCAAGACTGAAAGCCCCTATAATCCCCATATTTTTTGCATCCGTAAAACTATATACCGCAAGCAGAAAAATTGGGAGGTACATAAAAATAAGAACAATCACAAGCCATGCGTACAATACAATTCGTTTCATAATACAGTTCTCCCCTTTCCTTCTTCATCCTGTGCGGTAAATTTATCCGTAAGCATAGTTGCCACAAATATAATCGCCAAAAGCACAATTGAAATCATCGAGCCGTTATGCCAGTCATAAGCTGCAAAATAGCTTCCTATAAGACTTCCCATAATATATGTACTGTTATAAAGCATATCCAGAATAACGTAGTTAGTCATAGCCGGAAGAAATACCATTGTAACACCGCTTATTATTCCCGGCATCGAAAGCGGCAGGGTGATTTTAAGCAGCACCAGTCTCCGATATCATGATGTGTATTCCATCAGGTTCAACATTGAGGCCAACCTTGTCTCCAACCTTGGCGGACTTTGTGGTCTGAATAACTATCTCATTCCTTCCGGACTCAACAGTGATCTCATAGTGAACACCCTTAAATACTACGGAGGTCACAACGCCCTTTACAGCGCCCTGTTCAGGTGTGGTGATCATCACATCCTCCGGTCTTACTACGGCGTCCACCTTTGTTCCAATCTCCACGTCATCCAGACAGACAAATTCTGCACCACAGAATCTTACCTTTAACTTGCCCGTCATGATTCCGTTGAAGATGTTACTCGCCTATGAAATCGCAACAAATGCGTTCTTTGGCTCATTATATATATCTTCAGGAGTTCCTATCTGCTGTATCTCACCCTCGCTCATGACAACTATCTTGTCTGACATGGTGAGCGCTTCCTCCTGGTCATGTGTTACATAGATAAAAGTGATTCCCAGCCTGTCATGCATTCCCCTTGAGCTCTATCTGCATCTCTTTTCTCATCTTGAGATCCAGCGCGCCAAGAGGCTCATCCAGAAGAAGTATCTCTGGCTCATTGACAAGAGCTCTCGCTATAGCTATTCTCTGCTGCTGTCCACCCGAAAGCGTGGCGACTTTCTGTCCTCAAAGCCCTCAAGGTCAACCATCTCAAGGACCTTCTTGACCTTCTTCACGATCTCTGTCTTAGGAAGCTTCTTGAGCTTGAGACCAAATCTTTATGTTGTCAAAGATATTCAGATGTGGGAACAGCGCATACCTCTGAAAGACCGTGTTGATAGGTCTCTTATTTGGTGGAAGCTTTGCTGATATCCTGTCCATCCAGTAATATCTCTCCTGAAGTAGGAATCTCGAATCCTGCTATCATTCTAAGTGTCGTGGTTTTTCCGCAGCCTGAAGGGCCTAAGAACGTGACGAACTCGCCTCTCTTCACTTCGAGGTTAAAGCCGTCAACTGCTGTGAATCCATTGTCATAGGTCTTGACAATGTTTTTCAATTCAATGATATTGTTGGAATTATTGTTGTTTTTTTCCATTTATTTCCTCCTTAAGTATCGTGACATACTCCGTCACTTACTTACAGTGCCCCAACAAAGCGCATTTGTCATCTGCCATTCCAAATGGACGACAAGAGCGACCGCCCCGCCGTCAGCGGACAACAAATCCACGCTCCATGTATCACTGCTGTATATCTCACCAGCCCGGGGAGCAAATAACGAAAAGCCTATCTGATAGCTCTCCTCGCATGAGCACAACTTTATCTTGCCCTCATACTGTCGGGGAATCAAAAACATGTTAAGAAAAAACCCCTTTATGATACCGGGTGATGGCATGGATCACGGTTAGTAGCCCTATCCACCTGCCTCTCCATGTCGAGATACATTTTAAGGCACGATATCAAGGGTAAAATAGCTAACAGACTTCCTATTTTTCCCAAAATCCACGAAGATCATCCTGCATTTTATGCAGAAAAATCGACCCTGTCTCCAAACATTCCGCATATTCGCGGCTGCATCCCTGCAATTTGAAACAAAGTCGATTTATTCTAACATATAATCATTGGTAATGATATATATTTTCATTTAATTCTTTAACAAAACAGGTCGTTACCTGTTATTTCATTCTGAACAACTCGGAATGACCCAAGAGGCAGTCACATTTTACTGAATCCATCAAATCCGAATCACTATTCAGATAATAGCTAATAAATTCTAGATCAGAAGTACCGCCAGCTGCACCAGTGCTGACAGCCATATGAGAACCACCAGGTATATCTTTGCCGCTTTTGTCATGTCGAACCTCCACACACATCCCTTTTACAACTTGTTATTATTATGTTCTACGAGAGGGATTTTATGCCTGAACAGGCACAAGTTTACGCAAAAATCATCTGATGATACTTCTTTCCGTTTTCCCATATTTCCATGTATATACATACGTAAGCTTCATCTGCCCGTGCTCTGACTGCCATTCAAGATGTCCGTCTTTCATCCGAAAATCTATGCTCAGCTTGTCCGTGTCTATCTCTCCTGGCTGGTATGTTCCATCTTGACCGTCATGAGATACATCGCTGATACCAGCGACCTCGTATCTCACCTTCTCAACATCCGCCTCCACCTGCGCTTTGGCCATGTAACCAGCCGCAGAAAACATAGCCAGATCAAAAAATCACGGATACAAAGCCAGCCAAAAGTACAGTCATTATCTTCTTAAACAGATAGGTTCTTACCTTTCTGTCATCGACTGGTTCAAGCCTTCCTCTATATTTTCTATTGTCAGACTGTCTATAATATACAACTGCCCCAGCCACCCAGAATACAGCAACAATACACAGGCATATTCCAGGAATCGACACTCCTGGAATCCAGCGCCACCACCCTACATAATACTTTATGACCACCACCGCAAAACAGAGTGCACATGCAGCCGTGATACATGCTGATATCACGCTATCCCTGTCCCTTCCATCAACGATGCAATAATCTTCTCGTTCTCTTGGCAGATTTTCTAGCACACAATTATATTTCCTTCTGTCATCTGGGACCTCATATCCGGCCTTGCCCAGTTCTCTCAGGTACAGCCATGCGTCCAGGCAGGCAAGCCACAAACCAGCCATAGGGCAAAATGTAATAACGCTGGTCACCATCATAACATCGCAAAATGTACTGACAATATCATCAAAAAACACACCACAGATCATTCCTACAAGTGTAGGAACAGATACCACCACCGCGGTGATCAGAATTATACGCATTACGCGTCTGTCATATTTTATCTTCATACGACTTTACCCCATTTTTGAACATCAAATAACTTATTATCTCCTACCTGCACTACATCAATGCCAGCCCCACAAACATCTTAACTGCTGTCTCTATGATCTCATCCGGGAACTCGAATCCCGCCGTGTGGAGCTGGGCATGATCCTCACCATCTCCTATGCCGAAGAATGCTCCCTTTGTCTCCTGCAGATAGTATCCGAAGTCCTCCGACCATCTCATCGGCTCAGCGAGTTCTGTGACCACAATATTCTGGTCAGCAGCACATTTTCTCAGTTTGTCCACATTCACAGCATGATTTTCCGTTGCCGGAAACCGCTCTATCTCCTGTATATCAAGGGTGAAGCCCCCATCGTCCGCAGTATTTTGTGCAATCTGCTTTATCTCATCCACATACCCGGCAAATATCTTTTCTCTCTCAGCCCTCACCGTCATGCGCAGCGTTCCTTCTGATGCAGCCACACCGTAATTGGCACTTCCAATATCCATTCCGATGAGCGTCATCCTGACAAATCCCCTGCTGCGGTTGTACTCCTCCGTAAGCTTCTCTACCTCCAGCAGCAGCCTGGCAAGCGCAGGTCCCGGATTCTTTCCCGCCTCAGGATATGCCGCATGGCTGGCTGTCCCTATCATATGTATCTCAAGCCCCGTTGATGCGCATGCAAATGTTCCATCTATCGTCAGCACATGATTTGATATCCCGGTATGTTATGAAGTCCATAAATCTCACCTATATTCTTCTCAATTATAAGATTTCTGCACAGCCTTGCCCCGGCACTGATCTCCTCGCCGGGCTGGAAAATGAAAATAGACGTCCCTGTTAATTATCTGATTCTGGCAAATCACTCCAGAATTGTCATTTATATCCCACACATGCGTATTTCCGCATTTTTCCATTGCACGGGACAGCCAGGCCGCAGCCCCACATAATATACTGCTATGTCCATCATGCCCGCAGTAATGTCCCGGCTTTCCATCCTGCCCCACACTGCATCCATGTCTGCCCTGAACGCGATCGGCGTTCTTTCTTCATCATCCCCTATTATGTCATAAGAAGATTTCAGCACCGCATAAAACCAAGCACCTCTATCCACGATCTCAAGGTCAGTATTCTCCCTGAGAAATGACATGAGCATCGCCTTAGTCCGCATCTCATGCATCGAAGTCTCAGGAATACTGTGAAGCCTGCGCCTGAGGTCATATATCTTTATCATCAGCTCTTTGTCAATTTCCATAACGCCTCCGTGCTCCTTCTCATCTATCACAGCCCAAGACACATCCTTATAATACCGAGTATCAGCATATGTACTGGATAGAACAGGTAATTCACCAGCTTATTCTGCCTGCCGCGCTTGCCATTGTATGTCAAAGTCGGTCCAAACCCCAACAGTGCCCACGGTTCCTTGAACATCGCCAGGTAGAAGAACGGTATTGCAATTGCGGACTTTTCATGAAATATATACAGGAAATATCCTATAAGTATGGCGTGGTAGTCATAATCAACCGCAAGATTCATCGATATAAGACACACTATGGCAACTATCGGTATCGTTGCTATAAACCATACTGCCTTGGGAAGCTTCTCCATTTTTTTCCTCAGCACATCTATGATCCATATCATTGCCAGCACCATCGCCAATGTAAACATAATATTATTTGCATTCCATTCAAAGAATACGCCACTGGAGAACATGTCATAAGGGATCTCAGATATCACGCCAAATATAAGCAGCATTCCAAGATACCTCCACTTGTTTCTCGTATGAAAATATCCTTCCACAAGCATATATATGAATATTGGGAAGGCTATCCGTCCAAGGACATCAAACACATCACTTACAGCCGATATTATTCCACCGTCCAGGTACGGATACAGCAAAGTCTTATTCGTATGATCTATAAGCATTGAAATGAACGCTATATACTTAAGCTGTGCTCCGGAAAGCAGACCTATACCGTTCAATGTTATTTTTCTGCATGTTCCACAAGTTGTATCCTCTGCCTGCTCAATGTTATTTTTTTATTTTATAATTATGAACTTTCATGCAATTTCTCCTTTATTTTCCCAACATTTACTGATGTTTTAGTCCTAATAAGTATAGTGGTCGTTTTTTAGAGACCTAGCACTGATGCACTACCATAATTTTCAACAGTTTCAGCAGTTTGTTCAATATCTGGGTCTTTGTAAACATACCATGCCTCATAGTATTTTCTCTATAAGTATAACATAAATGCATTGAATAACAGAGCTTAACTTTTCTCAATACGCTTAAATTGATGACATTGCGCATTTACATGTAGCCAGCATATTTGCTGGATAAATAAACAAAATACCAGTCTGCAAAATCAGATGCTTTTTCTAATCTTTGCAAGCTGGTATTTTTATCACATGTATTTATGTTTTCAAGAATTTTATTGTATAATAAACTCTTCTATTTCTTTCAAAATTTGATCAATCAGAGCATATGACTTATATGTTCAGATCGTATTTCTCCACCTCAAGTTCCACACATCCGTCAGTTTCAAATACAATATCCTGAGCATTGCGCGGTGTATATATAACTGTAGACAGCACTTGTTCCCCATCATTTACAAATATCTCTATGGAATTCCAATCCATCACTATTCTCATTTTTGAAAGACCATTGCCATTCTTGATTTTGACCTTGCGCACACAGTTTGTATCACGTATCCATCCCGCAAATGTTCTGTCTATCTCAAGCATTTGTGTTCCCGGGGTATAGCTGACATTGGTTTCATGAATCTCATCCTTTGCAAAGTGCATTGTAAAATGTCCGCAGTCAGCTTTCTTTATATCAACTGTCATATCGATAACTCTGCCGTTAACGCCTTCATATGTCTTCTCACCACGCAAAGTATCATTAACTACCAGCTTGTTCTGTCTGTATCCACAAAGCTCTCTGACCGGAGTCTGGATCAGCTTGCCGTCAGAGATCATTAGCTCTCTAGGAACTGACATCATACATGCCCATTTCTGTCCACGTGGCAGCGTATTTACGCTATCCCAAGACTGCATCCAGCCAATCATCACTCTTCGTCCATCAGGTGTTCTTATAGTCTGCGGTGCATAAAAAAATCAAATCCACTGTCCACAGATACCGCTTTTTCATACTTGAAAATATGTCTCTCTTCATCCACATCGCCTGTGAAGAATACCACGTTATTTCCATTGTGAAACTCTCCATCTGCTGACATGTCCTGTGGGGATACTATAAGCACATTATGTCCATCCATCTCAAAATAGTCTGGGCACTCCCATACTGCGCCAAATCTGCCTGTTTCATCCTTTGCAAATACTGATTCAAATTTCCAGTTGTACATATCATCTGAAGAGAACAGTACAACCTGAGGGATTCCATCATATGTCCGGTTTCCAGTCAGCATATAGTACCTGCCGTCCTCATCCTTCCAGACCTTCGGATCTCTGAAATCAGCACGGCTGCATTCCTCTGGCATGATCTTTCCATCAACAACAGGATTGCTGGATATTTTTTCATAACTAATTCCATCGCCTACAGCCATACACTGGTTTTGTATAACATTCTTAGTTCCATCAGCTAGTTTTTCCTCAACTACTCCTGTATAGAACAATACATGCTTCCCGTCATTCTCTATAGCAGTTCCTGAAAAGCACCCAAATGAATCAAATTCCGAGTCTGGCGCCAGCGCAGTTGGAAGCTCTTCCCATTTTATGAAATCCTTTGAACTGGAGTGTCCCCAGTGCATCGGTCCCCACTCTGTGCTGTATGGATGGAACTGGTAAAACAAATGTGCCTTTCCTCCATATATGGAAAACCCATTTGGATCGTTTAACCAGCCCACCGGAGTTGTGAGGTGGAACTCCGGCTTATCTGCTCTGTCTACTCTGTTCTTTTTCTATATATTCATCTGCCTTCTGGCATGTGTACATACTATGTCCTCCTTCTGCTTGATTAGATTGTTTTTTCGGTTGTGCTGTCAAAAAAGTGCAGCTTATGTGGCATGAATACGAACGAAACCTTGTCGCCTATCTGGCTTATCTCATACTTTGATACTCTTGCAACAGTCTTGCTTCCGCAAACTGGAAATACAGATTATTTTCATTTCCCGTCCACAAGAAGATCACGCCAGTTCTTCTGCGAAGGGATACAACCGACTAATTCAATATTCAACAAAAAAGATCAAACCGCCCACACCCCTTTATTTATCTGAGGTGTTGGCGGTTTTTATCAAAACTTTTGTCCTATAAGTTTAAATATCGGAAACCAGTTTCTTTTTATTACCTTACATAGAATATCATTCTGTCTACTGCGCATGCTCGAACTGATGCTCTTTGTAGTGATGAGCCTCCTCCAGCATCATGTCCTTGACCTTCATAAGTCTGACCTGGGTGCTTCGCTCATTCTCATCAAGCTTCATGCTTATATACTTTATTCCCTCCCGGGTCTCGGGATGATGACATGCTCAAGAGCATTTACACGCCTTCTGGTCTTCTCTATCTCCGCTGCGAGCATCTGGCAGGACTTCTCCACCTCCGCCAGTCTCAGCATATCAGGAAGTATATCCGATAGGGACTTCACTGCATCGTCCAGCTCTCCAGATGTAAATGCAAATCCATACGAATAGATGTCATTTGAATTTGCGCTTTTCGTCTTATAGTCGTACACCGGAATGTCAACACTCATTACATTCCTGTCGCCAAGGGCGATCCGCACCTCCTGCTTCGGAGCCATGAGCGCCGTGCTCAATGTCTGCTCATTCATACCCGCCTTCGCTATTACAAAGCCTGTGTTGGCAGCTTTGATGCCAGCCTCAACCTTCTTTCTCAGTTCCATATTCTCTCTTGCCATGTCAAGGAACTGCCTCATCAGCTCATCTCGCTTATCCTTAAGGAGCTTATGGCCTCTGGATGCCGTGACCAGCTTCTTCTTAAGCCTTGTCAGCTCCATTCTGGTTGGATTAACCACAACATTAGCCATCTGTCTTCTCCTTTCTTCCAAATATATTCTCAAGCTACTTGACATGTATTACAAAAACAATGTATATATGGCAATTTTGCACGAATGCTTTAAATATATAGCAATCCACTGCATTACCATGAGCAGGACATTTGAGCCCGCCGGTACTCAGCGAGCATGCGAGCGCTAGTACCGCTGCAGGGTGAAACGAGCGAAAGCGCTCCTGCTCAGGTATGCAGTCGAATGCTATATTCCACAATCTTCCCGCAAAATTGCCTACCCACTACTTTCCGTAATACATGTCAAGCCACTTGTCGTCGATACGTTTCAGCTCGGCTCTAGGAAGAATGGAGAGAAGCTTCCAGCCGATGGCAAGTGTCTCCTCAATACTTCTGTCGGTGCCGTACCCCTGGGATACATACTCCTTCTCAAATGCCTCTGCAAACTTTGCATATATAATATCTATATCTGAAAGTGCCGACTCACCCAGGATAGTCATGAGCTCCTTGGCATCCTTTCCTCTTGAATAAGCAGCAAATAACTGGTTCATGGTGCTGGCGTGATCTCCTCTGGTCTTGCCCTCACCGGTTCCCTTTATCCTTAAGTCTGGACAGTGACGGAAGTACATCGATAGGTGGTGTGACTCCCTTTCTGTACAGCTCTCTTGAGAGAATGATCTGTCCCTCTGTGATATATCCCGTAAGGTCTGGTATAGGATGAGTCTTGTCATCCTCAGGCATGGTCAGGATCGGTATCATGGTTATACTTCCATTCTTACCCTTCTGTCTTCCGGCTCTCTCATACAGAGTTGCCAGGTCAGTGTACATGTATCCAGGATAAACCACGGCGTCCGGAACCTCTTTTCTTGCGGCTGATACCTCACGAAGTGCATCCGCATAGTTCGTGATATCCGTGAGGATTACCAGAACGTGCATGTTCTTCTCAAATGCAAGATACTCAGCGGCGGTAAGTGCCATTCTAGGTGTGGCGATACGCTCAACCGCAGGATCATTTGCCAGGTTGATGAAGAGGACTGTTCTATCTATGGCACCAGTCTCCTTGAAGCTCTCTGTGAAGAAGTTTGCCTCCTCAAATGTGATACCCATGGCTGCAAATACAACGGCGAATGGCTCATCTGTTCCGCGCACCTTTGCCTGTCTTGCTATCTGTGCTGCAAGCTGGCTGTGCGGAAGTCCTGAAGCCGAGAATATCGGCAGCTTCTGTCCTCTTACCAGTGTGTTCAGTCCATCTATGGCTGATATACCTGTCTGAATGAACTCAGACGGATAGTTCCTGGCAGCCGGATTCATCGGCAGACCATTGATATCTCTTCTCTCATCAGGAAGTATCTCAGGGCCGCCATCTATAGGTCTTCCAAGTCCGTCAAATACACGGCCAAGCATATCTTCTGATACGCCGAGCTCCATACTCCTTCCAAGGAATCTTACTTTGCTGTTTGAAAGATTGATACCTGTCGAATTCTCAAAAAGAGCTGTACCAGGGCGTCCTCACCATTTATCTCAAGGACCTTGCATCGTCTGATCTCGCCGTCCGCCAGCTCGATCTCACCCAGCTCATCATAAGCTACATTCTCAACTCCGTGCACCAGCATCAGAGGACCCGCAACTTCCTGTATAGTTCTGTATTCCTTTGGCATAGTCTTAGTCCTCCTTCTCTATAGCTTCCTGAAGCTCTTTGTCAAGCTCCCTGGATATCTTCTCGTACTCTTCATCCACATTCTCAGGAAGCACATATTTGAATCGTCCGATCTTTTTCTCTGATCGGCATATTCAGAATATTTCTTATGCTTGCTCCACCGGCAAGAGCCTGCGCCGACTCCTCATAAAATGCCATGATAAGCTCCATCATCAAAAACTGCTTGTGAAGCGGTGTGTATGTGTCCACATCATGGAATGAGTTCTGGTGAAGAAAATCCTCTCTGATGGATCTCGCCGCCTCCATCTTCAGTCGGTCTCCCGCTGAAAGGGCATCCATACCTACCATCTTAACGATCTCATCGAGCTCTGCCTCTTCATGAAGCAGTGTCATCATCTTCTGTCTGTCGACCATGAACTTTTCATTTACATTTTCCTCGAACCATTTGCCCATATTGTCCACATACAGAGAGTATGAGGTCAGCCAGTTGATAGCAGGGAAATGTCTCTTGTACGCAAGCGATGAATCCAGTCCCCAGAATACCTTGACGATTCGAAGTGTTGCCTGTGAAACCGGCTCGGAAATATCACCACCCGGAGGAGAAACCGCACCGATAACCGACAGTGCACCGGTTCTGCCCTCGCTGCCGAGAGTCTTGACCATTCCGGCTCTCTCGTAGAACTGTGCAAGTCTTGAACCGAGGTAAGCAGGGTAGCCCTCCTCTCCAGGCATCTCCTGCAGACGTCCTGACATCTCTCTGAGCGCCTCTGCCCAGCGGGATGTTGAGTCCGCCATAAGTGCAACCGTGTAACCCATATCACGGAAATACTCGGCAATAGTAATGCCTGTGTAGATAGATGCCTCTCTGGCCGCAACCGGCATATCCGATGTGTTGGCTATGAGGACTGTTCTCTGCATGAGCGAATGTCCGGTCTTCGGATCCTTCAGCTCTGGAAACTCGTTCAGAACATCCGTCATCTCGTTTCCTCGCTCTCCGCATCCGATGTAGACTACGATATCCGCCTCAGCCCACTTTGCAAGCTGATGCTGGATGACTGTCTTACCGCCTCCGAAAGGTCCGGGAACCGCAGCCACTCCTCCCTTTGCTATAGGGAAGAATGTATCCACAACTCTCTGTCCTGTGATAAGTGGCATAACCGGTGGTATCTTCTCCTGATATGGACGGCCCTTACGAACCGGCCACTTCTGCATGAGTGTCAGCTCCCTGTCACCCTTGTCTGTCTCAACCACACATACAGTCTCCTCAACTGTGAATTCTCCTGCCTTTATCTCTTTGATGGTTCCTGTCACGCCATAAGGCACCATGATCTTCTGTGTGACAACCACAGTCTCCTGAACTGTTCCTATCACATCGCCTGCCGACACCTTATCGCCCACTTTTGCTGTCGGCACAAACGTCCACTTGATATCTCTCTTCAGCGATGGAACTTCAACTCCTCGCTTCCAGGTTATTGCCACATATCTTCATGATGTCATCCAGCGGTCTCTGGATTCCATCGTATATACTGCTTATAAGTCCCGGTCCCAGCTCAACTGATAGAGGCATTCCCGTTGACTCGACCGGTGCTCCCGGTGCAAGTCCCGATGTCTCCTCGTATACCTGAACTGATGCCTGATCTCCGTGCATCTCTATGATCTCGCCGATAAGTCTGCTCTCACTTACACGCACAACGTCGTACATATTTGCATCACGCATGCCCTCAGCGATGACCAGTGGTCCGGCGACCTTCTTAATCTTTCCTGTAGCCACTTAACAGCTCACGCTCCCTTCTATACTCACTCGCTCCATAGATAATTGCAAAATCGAATTATACCGATTTCGCAATTACCTATATCCGCTCGTTTCACCATTATTTTCTAATCATTCTTCATTAAATAATATGTCCGAGCCTACAGCCTGCTCAACGGATTTTTTTACTCCCGCTATTCCAGCCCCTGTATTGCCTGATATCCCGGTATGAGAATGATCGCTGGCTTCATAACCTCTCTGTATCTGTCTATCTCTTTATTGAGATCCGAAGCCAGTGCCTCGGTCATATATATAACTGCATAATTGTCCTCCGCCAGCCTTTTCAGCAGCGTAACCCCATACCCGGATCATCTACAGGAAATGTATCCAGGCCCAGAGTTGCAAATCCGTATATACTGTCATAATCGCCCATAACAGCTATCTTATACATACATCTCTCCTTACCCTTTCCCTGATAGCCTCCTCCGGAAGCCGGTTCAGCTTGCATGTCAATATGATCCTGACTGTCTTTATCTCGTTGAGCCTCGCCAGAATGTACGCCACTATCGGTCCCACCGTAAATGGGTTGTACTTCTGAGGCTTTATCGTCTCTATGATACGGTTGTCACACCATCTCTCAAATGCCGATGCTGACTCAGAAAGTGCCTCTGCCCCACCGGCGTATGCTGTGTCCGCAAGGTATCTCTCTATCTCCTCCATGCCAGCCACCGCAGCCGTCGCCAGCCTGTCAATATCCAGAGTGTTGCACTCCGCCATGGCTCTCTTCATGAAATCCTTGTTTTTGCCTGTCTTCATGGATCTCACCGCTATCTTGATATCTGCAACAGCCACCGTCGTCTCTGCATAATCCCTGAGCAGTCTGTCATCTGCCTTCTTCGCAGCCTGCATGATCGCCAGCAGTGTTCCTCTGTCTATCACAGCATCGCACATCTGACCGTCTCCGGCCTGTGCCATACAGTCCCAAGCCTCCCTCGCGCAGTCTCTCATGTGTTCTGGAAGTCTGTCCCACGCCTTATCACTTACGATGGACAACATCTTCTGACCGTCTATCTCGGGAATTGTCGAAGAACACATGGGCAGGAGTTTCCCCGGCAACCACAGTCTTGATCGCCGCCTTGAGATTGTGATACAGATCCGGAAGTCTTATGACATCGAACACGGACATATCATTCACCATCTCGGCCACGGCAGCCCACGTCTTGTCGGTCTCCGCCCTAAGTATGTCATTTTCATCCATACTGGCATTATCACTATCGCCCCAGCCCTTCTCTATGATGAACTGAACCGCCTTCTTGTAGGAATCTGTGGCCACGAGCTGTTCTATGGCCGCCTGACTCATAAGCGACATCTCAAGCGCCCTGATCCTGGCAACCGCATATATATATTTGTCTGCCATCTGCCTACCTCCAGCTATCTGTTATCAACAAATAATAATTCATTTACCTTGTCTGCCAAATGTTCTCTGTTCGCGTCCAGCATCGCCCTGAATGAACAGTTTTCCTCGATTCCTCCGTAAATGAGAACAAATCCTCCATCTATATCACAGTTCCCATCGGACACCTTCAGGCTTCCTCCATGAGCTGCAACTATCTGCTCTATCTGCTTCTCAGTCTGTGGTGTAAGTCGTTTTCTATCTTTCCCGGAGAAGCATATCTCTCCGCTTTTCGGCTGTACCGACTTCTCCAGACATCTGACGATCACCCGGAAATACTCCTCATCCGGAAGCGCCACCATTGCGTCATATGCCTTATCCAGCATATTTCCGATGATGGTCTGTTTTGCCGCAAGTATCGCCTGTCTCTTCTTGAGTTCCGATGAGGACTTCGCCCTGAATGATCCGGACTTTTCTGCCTGAGCAACCTTCTCACCGGTCTCCTCATTCATCTTATCCACAGTCTTTTTGGCATTTGCAATGATGGAATCCGCGTTTCTGGCAGCCTGAGCTTTGATCTCTTCAGCTTCCTTCTGCGCTTCCTGAAGGATCTGTTCTACGATTGTATCTAATCCTGTCATAAAGTACATCCTCCTTACTATCGTCTATTGTTCATGCGCATGAAAAATTAAAGTTTGATTCCATTTACCGCAAGAATTGATACCAGAAGTGCAAGGATCGCATATGTCTCAACCATGGCTGGGAAAAGCATCGCCTTACCGAACTGCTCCGGCTTCTTTACAACTATTCCAACTGCTGCAACTGCTGTCTTGCCCTGATGCATTGCTGATACAAGACCAACTACTGCTATTGGAAGACATGCTGCAAGCATCATAAGTCCCTGTGCTACTGTGAGCTCCTTCGGTGTTCCTGAAAGGATTCCTATGTTGGACAATGCTATGAATCCAACAAGAAGTCCGTAGATACCCTGTGTACCGGGCAGAAGCTGGATGATAAGAACCTTTGCGAATTTGCTTGGATCCTCACTTACTACACCTGCTGCCGCCTGACCAGCAACTCCTACTCCATATGCAGATCCCATGCCTGCAAGAATTACTGCAAGCGCAGCTCCCACTAATGCCAAAACCGTTCCCATTGTCATAATATTTTCTCCTCCTAAAATAATGATTGACGGACGGCAATGTGAAACCATCTACTTTATGTTAGTCTTCCTTTGGTATATATTGCCTCATCCGGGGTCGCTCCCGCTTATTTCACCCTGCAGCGGTACTAAGGTGCTGCTTACGCACCACCTAAGGACCGGCGGGCTCAAATTCCCCTGATAGGCAATATATACCAAACTCGACATAATATAGTTTTTACGATGTTTCACATTGCCTGTCTTTGATATTTTTGACTTTAAATGATATTCTTTTATGTTTCGGATGAGAAAATTTATGATGTGTCTTTCCTATTATTTAACTTTCAACTTCTTCTTCATTATTTTCTCATATGCAGGAACTTTACTTCCTTAGTCTCTGAAACATATACCTTGAATATCTTATTCCTACCTTTATTTCTTATTTCTGCACTTCTGTACCACTTACTATATCAACGTACTTCGTATTCTCCCTGAACGGCCTGAATGGATTGCCGCCGCCCTCGTAGAATTTGCCGAAGAACTCTACATACTGGAGACGGCATGTATGCACGTATGCTCCCAGCATGTTGATCGCAAGGTTGAACAGATGTCCTACTATAAATACGATGACGAACACTATGGCTCCGAATATTCCATCGCCAGCCATGCTTCCCATCTGGTTTATTACCTGTGCTATAACTCCTGTCGCAAGTCCCAGTGCAAGAAGTCTGGAATACGACAGCAGATCTGACAGCCAGCCTGTCAGGTTGTATATGTCATACAGTCCAAGTGCCAGTCTGAGCGCCGGATTATTGTGGTCTCTTCCCGACATGAGCACGATGATCACAGCCCCCGCAATCGCCAGTCCGTAGCTTGTATTCCTAAGCCATCCAGGGGAAATTGAACTGCATCTGTGCTATGGATGCGAACAGCTCCGTCGGCATGAGCATCAGCACAAGTCCTGTGATGAGCATGAACCAAGATAGCACGTCGCATATGAACGCCTTCACATCGCCTTTCTTCAAGCACATATATCCCTTTAATGCCAATCCGCCGAACAAATGTATAAGTCCGAACAGCAGCGAGAAGAGCAAAAGTTTCATCGGGTCGTCGAGAGGCGCAAACCATACTGGCTTGAATGTCACCTCATGGTGGAAAAACGTCCTCGATACCACCGTTATCAGGTCTCCGAAGAAACCGCCAAATAATATTCCCCATATCAGTGTGGATATACCACAATACATGAACAGACGCAGGGACTTTTGAAGTCCGTTCTCCATCCTCGGGAATTTCTGATCAAAATAAAACATGCCAGGAATATGATGAGTCCATACGCCGCATCGGACAACATGAGTCCGAACAGGAATATATAGAATATCGCCATCGGTGTGGTTGGATCCATCTCACCCTTGCCCGGAAGTCCAAATGACTCTAGTACGCCCTCCGCCGATGCGAACATCTTCGGATTCTGCAGTTGTATCGGTGCAGCCTCATTCTCCGGAACATCATATACATCAGCCATCAGACTAAAATTCTCATTGAGTACAGCCACTACCCTGTCTGCATCTCTTTCCAGCACATAACCCGATATGACAAATGTACTCTTAGACTGGAGAAGGCCTCCAAGAACCTGATATTTGTCCGCCCTTATGCGATAGTAGTCAGCCAGAAGTCTCAGCTTATTCCTGTCATCAGCCAAGGATACGAGTTCTTTCGTCTTGTCCTCTATACACTGCTCAAACTCCCGTATATCCTCTTTATACTTCTCCATTTTCTGCTCGGGTGTCCTTCTGGAGAAATAGGAGATTCTTGTAAATCCATGGGATCTCAGTATCTCCTCCACCCTCTGTGATACAGGTTTAAGGGCTATTGCCACCATACAAGTCTGGTCCTTATCAGATCCTACAACAGCGACTGTGTATCCCGCCATCTCCGGTTCCGCAGAGCTTATATATCCATGTATATCTGTCTCCGTAAGTCCCGGTGGCATGGTTCCGATCATCACATCCGTCTTCTCGGTTCCTGTGGTATTGATCGGTATGTCCATATTCAGCCACGGCACCAATCCGTCTATGGCCACCTGACATTTGACTATTCCGCCTCGCATCCGGCTATGTCCTTGCTGATCCCCTGGATCTTTTTAACCTTACAGTTATAATCCCGTCTGCCAGCTATGATCTCCTGAATGTCAGCCTCTGACGCCTCCTGCCGTCCTTCCAAGCTGGCAAATATGGATTTCTCCTCCGGAACATACTTATCAAGTATCTGTAAGGCTTCATCTGTATTCTGTACTCTCTTCTCGTACTTTGCTCTCTGGCTTGTGGTACTCATCTTCCTGAAGTCATCAGTCTCTTCGTTATTAGTCTGTATCTCAACCATTCCCAGCGACTGGAGCTTCTCAAGAATTGCTTTTCTGTCCCTCTTCATGGCACAGATCTCAATCTTTTTTCATAGGAAGTACCGCCATATATTTACCCCCCCTTTCCATATTCAAATGTTGATTAAATTTCAATTTCGTATACGCTTGCTGTACATTTAATATCAGCTTGCAGAATCGGTCAGCCAACCAGCTCCGATATGATCATGGATGTAACTTCACTCTCCATGGATGTGGCTCGGTCTCTAAGATGTCCTATCTCTGCCGTGGCAACATCCATAGCCTTCACCGTCAGCTTTTTCCTCCTCTGTCCTGCGGTTTCCCTCAGCGTTTTCATACTCTCTTTCGCACTCGCCCCTGCAGCCGCTATCATATCTGTGGCCTCTTTTCTTGCAGCAGCTACTGTATAGTCAGCTTCCTCCCTTGCCTTGCGGACTATCTCCCGCAGCCTGAGCTTCCGCATCTGTTATTGTCTTCATAGTCTCCTGCAGCATAACATTCCTCCCTTCTGTGAAATTGAGCAGACACATACTTTATCAAAGCATCACTTTAGATTATTATGTGAAAACTCAAGTAATATTATTTTATAATGATATTGCTATATTGTAAATAAACATTTTGTAAAGTTTGTACAAACCCCTTGATATTTTTTATTGTTAATGTACAATGTGACTATGTTGATAATACTTATGTTTATCCATTAATCATTTTCTTCCTTTTAACGCAGTTTGATGTCGAATTATTGATGCATTTCGACGAAACTGCATAAAAAAGAACCCATGAACAGTCTTGACCAAACTGTCATGGGTTTCTTTTTTATGTTGTTCTGTTTTTTATGAAATGTATGATTATCTCTCGTCCCAGCAGGCAATAACGGTTGCGGAAAAACGAAGTTGTAAGACATTTTACTCTATCATTCCAATCCTTCTTACATGGCGCTCGTCATTTGAAAATGGTGTGTCGAGGAATATATCCACTATCTTGAGAGCCAGTCCCGGTCCTATGACTCTTGCTCCCATAGCAAGCATATTCGCATCGTTGTGCTCTCTGGTAGCCTGAGCTGAGAAGCAGTCGTGGCAGAGCGCAGCTCTGATACCCTTTATCTTATTTGCCGATATGGATATTCCTATTCCTGTTCCGCAGATGATGATTCCCTTATCACACTCGCCTGAAGCCACCGCCTTTGCTGCAGCCTGTCCATATATCGGATAGTCTACAGACTCTGTGCTGTAGCATCCAAAATTCTTGTACTCAAGTCCTCTCTC
>VOFD01003006.1_pt1 | contig 25466 bp, 22 predicted proteins | sample 5384101 | NCBI WGS metagenome assembly VOFD01 (sample SAMN12384723, study PRJNA508395) | human gut metagenome | isolation source: healthy gut C | host: Homo sapiens
CACCATAAGTGCTACGGCGTCGATCAGGGTGCCGTCGGCGGGGATCTCGTCGCCCGTGCCTATCATCACCACGTCGCCCGCCACCACGTCGCGTTTGGGTATCTGCTGCGACTGCCCGTTGCGGATGACGCGTACGGGCTCGTCGTCGTTGACCTTGTTCAGTATGTCGAACTCACGGTCGGCCTTGGTCTCGAAGATGAATGCCAGCCCCGTTGCCAGCACTACGGCCAGAAGTATCCCGACGGGTTCGAGAAAGGCTGTGGCATCGTGCCCGAGCCCGAAATATTCATAGAGTGCGATGCCTATCGACAGTGCGGCCGCCACGAGCAGTATGATGATGAGCGGATCGGTGAGCTTGGCGATGAACTTGCGCCAGAGGGGCTCCTTTGCCGGCGGCGTGAGGACGTTGTCGCCATGCAGGCGTCGGCTCTCGACGACTTCGGCGTCGGTAAGGCCGGTGAGAGGTTGCGGGTTTGTCATGTGAAGGTATGGAATTTTTATTCTGCAGTGCGGCCTTGCCGCACCCTATAAGCTACAAAGATACGATTAAAAACACAATCTGCAAATTTTCACCCTGTGATACCGCGCGTCCGGCCGTATATGACGGACTGATGATGAAACGGCGGCGCGGGGTGATGGCTGAGCCGGCTGCGGTCAAAAACATAGACCCTTTATGGCAATCGGGATGCGTAAACGCAAAACGCGGGCGGCACGTTCCGTGTGCCGTCCGCGCTGCGGGGAGTGACGATCAGTCGAAGTCTATGTCGATGATGTTGTACTTGAGGTCGAATGTCAGCTCGACGCGGTTGTTGAGCTTGAGTTCGATGTCGCGCTTGTCGCGGTCGATCTCGATGACCTTGGCACCCTCATGGTTCTGGTCGATGTATTTGAGGATCTGGGCGGGAACGATGCCGTCGGGTACGGCTGAGAATTTGCAGTTGACCTCCTTCCACTCGCCGTTGCGCGAGAACTCGACCTTGGCGCCGTCGACGAAGATCACCTCATAGGTCTTGTCCAGAAAATCGGTCTCCTCCTTTGCCAGAGCTATCTTCTGCGTGGGGAAATATTTGCTCAGGAACTCCTGTGCCGCCTTGGGCAGCTGCTCCTTGGTGATGGCGCGGTCGTCGTCGGCATATACGGCCGAGATGCCCGTCGTGATGATTGCGATTGCGAGAATGATGTACTTTTTCATAGTGTTCGTGTTTTTTGCTTGTTTGACTTTGTTCATGTTTCGTATGACAAAGGTCTGGTACGATTCTGAAATGAATTTGAATTTTCGTGCCGCACAGCAAAAAAATCGAAAATTTTTTCCGCTGCCGCCGTTTTTTTTGCCCCCGCGCGGGAAGATACCTTATAATATCGGGAAGATATTTTATTCCGGGCGTATCACCTAACGGGGCCATGCGACCTCGAATATGTGGCGGCCGCCGTCGAAGCGGTAGGTAAGGCGCAATCCGTAGTATCGAGCCACGGCACCGGCAAGGGCGAGGCCGAGACCCGTCGAACCCTCACGCTTGGTGCCCTGATAGAAGCGGTCGAAGATGCGGTCGGCATCGAGTGGCGCCTCGCCGTCATTGGCCACGCGCAGCACCCTTGACGATGGGTCTGCCGTGATATCTATGGCGCACCCCTCGGCCGAGTGTACGAAGGCGTTCTTGACGAGGTTGTTTACTATGGTCGAGGCGAGCGACTCGTTCATCGTCACCGTGAGAGGTTGCGCGGCCGTTAGGGTGACGCGCTGGCGGCGCGAGGCGTAGATCTCCTCGCACACCTCGGTCTGCTCGCGCACGAGGGCCGCGATGTCGACCTCGACGCTCTCGGGGAATTGTCCGTTGTCGATCTTTGTGAGCAGCAGCAGCGTGCGGTTCAGCCGCGACATGTGTGCGACGGTGCGCTGTATCTTGAGCAGTTCGAGAGCCTGCTGCTCGCTTATCTGAGTGTTGTCGATGAGCCACTCGATGCGCGATGCAACCACCGCCAAGGGGGTCTGCAACTCGTGCGAGGCGTTGCCTATGAACTGCTTCTGGCGTTCGAACAACTTCTCAGAACGGTCTACGGCGCGTTGTGCCGCGGCGTTTAGACGGCGGAACTCGCTTACAGAGGTGTTGTCGGGGACGGGCTCGGTGCGGCGGCCCGGAGTGTAGCGGTCGAGCCAGTGCAGCAGCTCGTAGAGGGGGCGCATGCTGCGGTGGAAGACCCACACCGTGAGCCCTATCGTCGTGAGCAACAGTAATATATATAATATTACGACCCAATAGGCTATGGCCACCAGCAGGTCGTCCTTCTCGAATGTGGGTGTGGCCACCTTCAGCTCGTAGAAGAGGCCGTCGCGGTCGGTGAATATGGTGACCAGCACGCGTGCCGGTTCGGTCTCGTCCTTCTCGGGAATGAAGATATCGGCATCGTAATAGTCTATGTGGGGATGTGTGTCGGCGTATGCGGCATCGACGGGGGTTATCGAGTAGCTGTTGTTAGAGCCGCTGTTGAGCGACGGCAGCTCACGTCCGGCCAGCATGCGCGAGATGATGAGCGTCGAGTAGTCCTCCAGCGCATCGTCCGCCTCGTCGTTTATCTCGCCGACCATCGTATAGTAGAACAGCGCCGCCCACAGCGCCATGAGAGGCAGCAGTACGAGCGACAGACGCAGAGCTATGCGGTAGATGAGTTTCATGTCGGCGGCGTTGGCGTGTTATTGTTGCGGCGGCACGAGCTTGTACCCGAATCCGTAGACCGATTTTATCTCGGCCGTGGCTCCGGCCTCGGCCATCTTGCGGCGCAGGTTCTTCATCTGCGCATAGACGAACTGGAAGTTGTCGGCATCGTCGGCATGGTCACCCCATACGGCCTCGGCCAGCACGGTCTTGTCGACCAGATGGTTCGGGCGCTGCATGAGGTATAACAGTATGTCGAACTCCTTCTTGAGCAGAGGCACTTCGCGGCCGTCGACCGTCACGCGGGCCTTGTCCACGTCGAGCGAGACGTTCCCTCCCTCGACCTTGTCGTCCAGAGAGTCGCGTGCCGAGATTATGATGACGTTGTCGCGGCGCCGCAGATGCTTTATGTGCTCGAGCAGCCGCAAGCCGCTCCCGTCTGGAAGCATTATGTCGAGCAGGATGCAGTCGTAGGAGTATGCCGCAATGCGGGCATCGGCCTCGGCGTATGTCGCGGCCGTCTCGACGATGTATCGCTCCTGCTCGAGCGCGCGCTGCATCACCTCCCGCAGCGACGGCTCATCCTCTATGATCAGAATCTTCATACCACAAATTTAGCGAATAAATCTGTAAGGAAGTTGAAACGGCGGCTCGCGTGTGTCGTTTTTTTAGACCTTGGGACTTGCCTTGCACAGCGGCCGGCAGATCGTATGCAAAAGATATTGTGGAAAATAAATATATGTGCCGATGGCGTATTTCGGCAATTTTTAGTATCTTTACGGAAAAGCCGCGCGGCAGGGGCGTGTGTCGGCACCGCGGCGAACCTTCCTATGACGAAAATTTCGGAAAAGATATCTACGGCTCTGTTCGGGGCGGTGCTTGCGGCCGCCCTCTTCCTCTATCTATATCTGTGGCACGGCTATGTGTTCCCCTTCATTGAGCAGAACCGCATGTTCTTATGGGACGGCGACTGGGTGTTGCGGCGCATGGCCGAGTGCGGAGGCACGGCGGCCGTGGCGCGCGACTTTGTGCTGCAGTTCTTCATCGAGCCGTGGAGCGGTGCCCTCATTACGGCGCTCCTTCTTGCGGCCGTGGGCGTTACGATGCGGCGGACACTGGAGCGTGTGGCTGCGGATAACGGAGCGTGGCTGTTGTGGCTGGCGCCCGTGGCGGCGCAGATATTCCTTACGGTCGACTACGACTACCGTTACGAGGGCCTTTTGTCTTGGCTTGCGGCGTGGGGGCTCTTCTCGATAATGGTACGCGTGGGCGGCGGCACCGCCTTGCGTGTTGCTGTGGCGACGGCCCTGAGCGTCGTTCTCTACTGGCTTGCGGGGCCAGCGGCCATAGCATTTGCCGTGACGCTGTTCGTATATGAAGCGATGTGCGGCCACAAACGATGGTGGTATCTGCTGCCCGTGGCGGCGGCTCTGGCAATGGCTCTGGCGGCATACGGCCGCGGCTGGTACGGGACGTTGGCGCGTGCCTTTACACCCGAAGCCTATTGGAACCCGATGGTGCCTGCCTCGCCGTGGGTGTGGGCTGCGTGGGTGGCGATGCCGGTAGCCGTTGCCGTGGTGCGGCCTCTGGCGGCGTTGCGGCACAGGGCGGGGACGATGTTGCGGCGCGGGGCTGTCGTTGTGGTGCAGGTGTCGGCCGTGGCTGTGATCACAGTTGCGGCGGCGCACGGCGAGAGATACTACATGCAGCAGGATACGAGGCTGTTCGAACGTCTGGATTATCTCATGCGCCGCGGCGCGTGGGACGATGTGATAGCGACGGTGGCGGCAAGCGGCGGGGAGAATACGCTCCACTGCTTCATGCTCAATACGGCGCTTCTGGAGCGCGGCGAGCTTGCGGCGCGTGCCTTCACCTTCCCGCAGCGCGGGCTTGAGGGGCTCTCGATCGACTGGAGCGACAACAACCCCTTCCTTTTCCCGCTGTTGAGCGACATGTACTATGCCGTGGGTAATGTCTCGATAGCGCAGGAGACAGCCTTCAAGAAGAACAGCGAGGCGTTGGCCGTCAACGGCAGCTGCAACCCGCGCATGCTGCTGCGTCTGGTGCAGACGTTCCTTGCCGGCGGCGGCCGCAGCGGCCACGCCGCGGCCGAGAAGTATATCTCGATGCTGGAGCGCACGCTCTTCTATCGTGACGCGGCGTCCGTGTACCGCCGTATGGTTGGTGATGACGGTGCCGTTGCGGCCGATGCGCGTCTGTGTGCCGAGCGGGAGAACATGTCGAACATAGCCGTTGTCTATGCCGCCGAGCGGGATGCCTCGCAGCTCTCGCGTTTGAAACCTAACGCCCTTGTCGGACGTACGGTTGAACACCTGCTCACGGGACGCCTTCTGAACCGTGATCTGGAGGGTTTCCGTGCCGCCGTGGAGGGGTGCCGCGCGGCGGGTGCGATGCCCGCGGCGGAGTGTTTCGAGGAGGCGCTGCTCATATACGGCGCCATGACGGGCCGCGACATGAGCAGCTACGATATCTCGGAGCAGACACGACGCCGTTTCCTCGCATTCCAGAGCTTCGCCGCCGAGAACTACGCACGCAGCGATCTGGCGGCTCTCATGCGCCGCAACTATGGCGGCACGTATATGTATTACTTCATGTTCGCAGGCGAGGAGCCTGCCGCCAAACGATGATGAAACACCTTGTCACATATATATTTATATCGGCCTTGGCGGCCGTGCTCGCAGCCTGCGGCGGCCGCGTGGCGGAGAGGTCGCCCTCGGCCCCACACATCTTTCCCGACTATGCCGGTGTCACGGTGCCGGTGAATATCGCACCGCTGAATTTCCGTCTCGACGGATTCGACGGGCGTGCCCGCGCGAGGTTGGAGGCGGGTGCTGAGCATATCACGGTATCGACACGCGATGGGGCGTTCCGTCTGCCGCAGCGTGGCTGGCGGCGTCTGTGCACTGCGGCCGTTGCCGCCGACGTTGATATATCGGTTACGGTCGAGGCCCGCGACGGGGATGGCGTGTGGCGGCGTTATGCACCCTTTGTGATACGCGTCTCGGAGGATGAGATAGACCCATATATGGTGTATCGCCTTATCGAACCCGGATATGAGACTTGGGGCGAGATGGGGATATACCAGCGTTGTCTGGAGACATTCCGCGAAGAGCCTGTTATAGAGACTTCGTCGGCCGGGTACGGGTGTATAAATTGCCACACCTTCCGTTCGCAGGATCCCGACATGATGCTCTTCCACATGCGGCAGACGCATGCCGGAACTATGCTTCTGCGCGAGGGTCGTATCGAGCGTCTGAATACGGCCACCGACAGCACCATATCCTCGACGGTATATCCGTCGTGGCACCCGTCGGGACGATACATAGCCTTCTCGGTCAACGCGACGAAACTCATAACGCTGCCCGACGAGAGCAACCGTGTGGAGGTCTTCGACAGCGCCTCGGACGTGGTGGTCTACGACACCGAACGTCACGAGCTCTACTCCGTGCCGGAGCTTATGCGCGGCGACCGCTTCGAGACCTTCCCTTCGTTCTCTCCGGCGGGCGACAGGCTCTACTTCTGCACGGCCGATTCGGTCGAGATGCCCGCACGCTACAAAGAGGCGCGTTACAGCCTTTGCAGCATCGGTTTCGATGCCGCCTCGGGACGTCTCGGACGGGATGTGGATACACTCTGCAACGCCCGCACGACGGGGCGCAGCGTCTCGTTCCCGCGCGTCTCGCCCGACGGGGGCCTTCATGCTGTATGCGCTGTCTGATTACGGTACATTCTCTATATGGCACCGCGACGCCGACCTGCGCATGATCGACCTGCGCAGCGGCCGCGAGGTGGAGACCTCGGCTGTGAACAGCCCCGAGGCCGAGAGCTACCACTCGTGGAGCAGCAACAGCCGCTGGATCTCTTCAACAGCCGCCGTGTGGACGGGCTCTATACCCATGTCTACATGGCCCACGTATCTGATGACGGCACCCTCTCGAAGCCGTTCCTGCTGCCGCAGCGCGATCCCGACTTCTACCGTACCTTCATGAAGTCGTATAACATACCGGAATTTGTCCGCGGCCGCGTCACCGTCCCCGAGCGACGTATCGTCTCGGCGGCAGAGCGGCAGCCGGCCGTGACGGTATCGTTCCGCATGCAGGAGTGATGATGCGGGTATTCGCGCCGACATATCGGTATTGAAACACAGCGGGCCGCCCTTTTCTTGAGGGGCGGCCCGCCGTGTTTCCGTTGCGCGGCTACTCGTCATAGCTGCTGTTATCCCAGCAGTGCGTGCAGAGATCCTCCTTCGGGAGGCCTATGGCCTCGACCAGATCGTCCAGACGCTGGAACTTGAGCGAGGTGAGCTGCAGGTGGCGGCACATTATCTCGACCATCTCCTTGTGCTTGGGGTTGTCGGGGTCGGCATACTGCTCGAATACCGAGTCGGGTATATCCTCCGTACCCTCCATGTCGCGTATGACGCGGCGCGTGTAGAGGTCGTATGTACTGCGCGAGGTCGAGAAGTTGAGGAAGCGGCAGGGGAAGATCAGCGGCGGGCAGGCTATGCGCATGTGTATCTCCTTGACGCCGGCGTCGAGCAGCTTGACGACATTGTCCTTGAGCTGCGTGCCGCGCACGATGCTGTCATCCATGAAGACTATCTTCTGGCCGTGTGTGAAACGGCTGTTGGGCAGCAGCTTCATCTTGGCCACCAGATCGCGCCGTTTCTGGTCCTGCGGCATGAAGCTGCGGGGCCACGTGGGGGTATATTTGACAAACGGGCGTTTGTACGGGATTCGTTTCTCGTTCGAGTAGCCTATGGCGTGTCCGACGCCCGAGTCGGGGATACCGGCGGCGAAGTCGGGCTCGATGTCTGTGTCGCGTTTGGCCATTGCGGCGCCGCAGCGGTAGCGGCAGTCCTCGACGTTGACGCCCTCGTACCATGCCGAGGGGTATCCGTAGTAGACCCACAGGAACGAACATACCTGCTTGCGGCGTCCCGGGGGCGTCACCTGACGCACGCCGTCGGCCGTGAGCTGTACGATCTCGCCCGGGCCGAGGTCGCGCACGAAACTGTAACCCAGATTGTCGAAACTCGAACTCTCGCTGGCGCAGATATACCCTTTGTCGTTCTTGCCTATGGTGATGGGGGTGCGGCCGAAGCGGTCGCGGGCGGCATATATGGCGCGGTCGGTGAGTACGAGCATCGAGCACGAACCCTTGACCTTGCGCTGTACCAGTTCGATACCCTCCTTGAGCGACTTGCCCTGACCGATGAGTATGGCTACCAGCTCGGTCGCATTGATTGACGAGTCGGAGAGTTCGGCGAAGTGGTTGCCCTGAGCGAGCAGTTCGCGCGTGAGCTCCTCGATGTTGTCGATGCGGGCGACGGTAACCACGGCGTAGCGGCCCAGCGGCGAGGTGATGATTATTGGTTGGGCCTCGCTGTCGGAGATGACGCCTATGCCCATATTCGCCGAGGCGAACTTGGGCAGTTCGCTCTCGAACTTGTTACGGAAGTATCCGTCCTCGAGCGAGTGGATCGACCTCATGAATTTGCCTTTGGCGACGAAAGCCATACCGGCGCGTTTGGTACCCAGATGCGAGTGGTAGTCGGTACCGTAGAAGACTTCGTTCACGCACTCGTCGCGCGATATGCAGCCCAAAAAACCTGACATAAACGAAAATGTTTTGTACGGCGGCATCCTCTTCTTGACGGGGCGGATGCGCCGGCGGTTAAGTATGTATGTAGTAACAATTATCCCGGGATGATACAATCCCTTCGGCGGAGGTCTCTCCACAACTCTGCCTAACGGTGCACGAAGATACGAATTTTTGTCGAATCGGCCGCCGCCGGTGCGGGTTTAATTGCTGTTTTATAAATGTCAGTTGTCGAGATACTCTATCTGCATGTCGTAGCTCCACTGCGTGAAGTAGAGGTTTCCGCCGCGCCACTCGACCTCGCCGCGCTGGAAATCGACCGTTTCGCTGCGGGGATAGCGTTTGGCGGGGTGGAGGGGCATGCCGTAGTCGTTGTTGACTACCATGCGCCACGAGTCGATGCCGCCAAGGAAGAAGCGGCGCTCGGCGTCGCTGCGCGCATAGTCGGGTATGCCGAACGACTGGTCGACGGGGACCCATCCCGTGCCCTCGATGTATATCTCGGCCCAGTCGTGGAGGTTCCACGCCCCGGGGTGCATCATGAAGCCGCTCTGGAATCGGGCCGGTATGCCGCTTATGCGGCAGAGGGTGATGAAGAGCAGGCTCACCTGCCCGCAGTCGCCGTGTCCGTTGTCGACCACATATTCGGGTATGTTGTCGATGGTGGAGTATTCGCGCGCCGAGGCCCACGGATAGTGTTTGCAGATGTATCGGAAGATCCGTTCGGCCTTCTGCGCGGGTGTGGCGGCATCGCCTGCGATGCGTGCGGCAAGGGCGCGCAACCGCGGCGTGAAGCGTATGTGCCGCTCGCGCTCGGATGTGTACTCGCGGTATATAGCCGACGTGGTGTCGTACGGGAGCGACTCGATTGACTGCAGGTCATGCCGCTCCCCTGCGGAGGTATATTCGAATGTCTCGCTGAAGATTGCAGGCTCTCCCGCAACGGCCTTCCGCTCCATGTAGAGCGTGCTGTGGCGGCACTCGTCGGGGGCGATTGTGTAGTTCTGTTCGCTCGTCGACAGAAGCTGCACGTCGCTCTGGCGGGCTACGTCGCGCCGCGGATATGGCAGCCAGCAGCGTATGGTCTCGCCCGCAGGCACGGCATCCGCCGCAACTGTGAGCGTATATGTTACGCGCATGCGCTTCGGTGCGGCTATGGGTGCGTCGTCGGTGGCGGCGGATATAATCTCCGGAATGTTTTTGAGGTTTGCCCGCTCGCTGCTGCTGTGTTCGACGCCGTCTGCCGCCTGCTTTATGGCCCGGCACTGCGGGTCGATGCGGAAGAGGTTGCGCGCGGCGGCATGGAAGTAGTGCCGCGTGCCGTCGATAACCATACACTCCAACGTCCCCGAAGCCTCCCATGCGCGCATCTGCGCGGCCGTAAGGTCGGGAATGTAGCGGCGTATGTATTCGGTGACCTGCTCCTCCGTGGCGCTGAAATCGACGGCCAGACGCTGCCGCAGATCATCCTCCCAACGGTATGCGGGAGTCTCGGCCGCCATGTCGGGCTGTGTGGATGTTACGGAGCCGCAGGCCGCAGAGAGGAATATGGCCGCCGCGGCGACGAGATATCTCGGATTGAGGGTATGGCGCATGGTATGTGGTGTTAATGTTGTTCCGAAATGAGTTCTACGCCTATGCCCGGGCGGTCGGGAATGGTTATCTTGCCGTCGATGACCTCCATGCCGCGGAAACGGTCGTTGGCGATGAGCAGGTTGCCGTCCAGATCGGCGAAGTCGACGGCGGGGAGAGCTGTGCCGCCGCCGAGCAGGCACACGAGGTCTCGGTCATGCACCCCACCATGACCTTCATGCCGAGGGCACGTGCCAGCGTGAGCATCTTCCACGCCTCGCGCATGCCCGTGCACTTCATCAGCTTGATGTTGATGCCGGTATATATACCCTTCATTGCGGCCACGTCGCCCAGACGCTGTATGGCCTCGTCGGCGAAGACGGAAGGGGGCTTTGCTGCGTTACCCACGCCATGTCGTCGCGCTGCTCGCGGGGCATGGGCTGTTCGACCATGACCACACCCTGCTCCTTGAGCCAGAGGATCATGTCGAGGGCCTGACGTCGGTCTTTCCACCCCTGATTGGCATCGACGGCTATCGGGAGGTCGGTCTCCGAACGTATGGTCTCGATCATGAGTTTGTCGTTCTCGCCGCCGAGCTTCACCTTGAGGATGTTGAAGCGGTCGGCGCACTCGCGTGTCTTCTGCCGTACGACTTCGGGGGTGTCGATGCCTATGGTGAATGTTGTCGAGGGTGTCTTCTGCCTGTCCAGACCCCAGAGACGGAACCACGGCGCCCCGAGCAGCTTGCCCGTAAGGTCGTGCAGGGCTATGTCGACGGCGGCCTTGCCTGCGGCATCACCCTCCGAGAGGGAGTCGATGCGGGCGAGGATATCCTCCGTACGGAAGGGGTCGTCGAACTCGTCGAGTACGGTCTGCGCCTTTTGCAGGAAGGCCGCGACGCTCTGCGGCGATCCCAACTCGCGCTGCAGGTATGGCGGCATCGAGGCCTCGCCGTATCCCGTCACGCCGTCGTACTCGATCTCGACCTGTATGTCGGGTGTCGTCGAGCGCGAGTATGTGGCTACGGTGAAGACATGCCGCAGTTGGAGCTCGTATGGAAAGAACCGCAGACGCATGCGGGTGCCGCGGCCGCGGTTGATGTTGAATATGTTGCGCGGAGTGTTGTCGCGGGCCACGGCGTCGAGGCCGAGACCGGCGCCTGCCGCAAGGCAGGCCATCGTCTTGAGAAACTCTTTTCGTGTTGGCATCGTTCGGGTATTTTATGTGTGGCGCTCGTGTGGGCGGTCAGAAGTTGTAGTAGGGATTGTGCGGCGTTGTCTGCAGCTGCGGCATGCGGTCTATGTACGGGAGTATGCGCACGGCAAAGAGCAGTCGCGAGAGGTTGTAGCTGTCGAAGAGCTCGTCCCGCTCGTCGAGGCTGTTCGTACGTACGTCGCCCTGCGAGTGTATGAACCGCCCGCCGCCGATGTATATGGCGACGTGTACGACCCTCTCGCGCGATGTGGCCGTGGCCTTGCGCCCGAAGAGGAGCAGATCCCCCGCCTCTAAGTTCGAGAGGTCGGGCGCGATCTCTATGCGGCGGCCCGTGAGGGCCTGCTGCGAGGCGTCGCGCGGGATGATTATGTCGTGCATGTAGAGTACCGTGCGGACGAAGCCGCTGCAATCCACGCCTTTGGACGATGTGCCGGCCCAGAGGTAGGGTACGCCCGTGAGGGTCTGTGCCGTGGCTGTGATGGCGGCGGCATCCTGCCGCAGCGAGGCGCGCCACTCTGCTTCGGGCTTGGCATCCGTGAGGGCGACGTAGCCCTTGCGGCCGTCGGGATATTCTACCTTGTAGAAGCGGCCCTTGCGCCCTTTGAGCAGCAGGCGGTCTCCGGCCACAATGTCCGAAACCGTCGGCCCATCGTCGCGCGGCTCTGCGTGCACGAATCCGTAGTGTGACGTTATGACAGCCTTCTGCGCGGCGTTCCATTCATGCATACGCCCGGCATCCATACGCTCGATGGCTGCGGGGTGTACCCATGCTATGTAGTCGTCGGGAGTCTGTATGAGATACCATCCGTCGTAGTCGAGTACCCGTACGGGCATTCCCATTAGCGCCTGCGACACCATCTCGGCCGAGAAGTCGCCCGTCGAGCGCATGTTGCATACCGACAGCCGCACCACGGCGAGCGTGTCGGCGCCGAGCCTGCTGTCGGGGAGCGTGCGCATGCACTCCACGGCATCATATCCAGCCTTGCCGAGGGCGTCGTACAGTGCCGCGCGGCATGCGGCCGAGGTTGTGCGGCCGCGTACCATGACTCTCTTCCCGGCAAAGGTGTAGTCGACATCGAAGATGGCCGTGCGGCCGTCGGGAGCGTAGATGCTGCGCAGGGAGTCTGTCAGGCGTCGTACGTCGTTGGGGATTGTCTCACGTGACTGTGCCGCGGCGCAGAGCGAGACGAGAGTAAACAGCAGAGATGTTATTATTCGGATTTTCATGGGCGGAAGAGTTGCTCACGACAACAAAGTTATGAATTTATTGCCATTTTTCGCGCTCCGCGGCTCCCGATTTTGTCCCGGCGGCCCCATTCGTACCTTACTGGTCACCTCTCCAGCATCTTTTGTACCGCGGGCAGCCGCATCAGAGGCATCACGGCACGTGCGGGGAGCAGACGGCACAGCAGCGTCTCGATCTTGGCAGCGAGGCCCGGCGTGCAGCTCTTGCGCGAGTGCATCATTGCCCTCAGGGCGCGGCGCGCGACCTCGCGTGCCGACATCATAAGCCCCAGCCGCCGAAGCAGTCGCCGGCGTCGCGGCGTGAGGTCGTAGAGGGGTGTGTCGACTGCCCCCGGAAATACGGTCGTGACGCTGACGCCGCTGCGGCGCGTCTCCAGATACAGTGCGGCGCCGAAGTTGCGCAGAAAGGCCTTCGTCGAGCCGTAGAGCGACATTGTTGGGTATGGCGTCCATGCCGTTATCGACGACATGAGGAGTATGCGTCCCTCGCCGCGGCGGCACATGTCGGCGGCAAACAGACGGCACAGCTTGGCCGGAGTGGTACAGTGCAGCGTCACGATGCGGTCGATGGCGGCCGTGTCGGTGCGGGTCAGCAGCCCGAAGTGCAGGATACCGGCATTGCTGACGAGAATGTCGACCTCGGCCTGCCGCGCGCGGCACCACTCATATATCTTCTCCGCGGCGTCGGCCTGCGCAAGGTCGGCATAGAGCGGTTCGGCCTGCACGCCGCATTCGCGCCGCAGCCGCTCGGCCATGATGCCGTTCTCGTCGTCACGATTGCTTACGACAATTATGTTATGCCCCGCCTCGGCCAGCTGATGCGCATACTCTGCGCCTATGCCCGACGTGGCGCCCGTCACAAGTGCGTATTTCATCATGTCCCGTTTTCGAGTATGTCAATATCTTGTTGTAATTCCGGCCTGTCGCGGCCGGAAACGAAAAGGGCGGCCCTTGGCGGCCGCCCTCGTATCGCTTGACGGGATCAGAGCTCCAGATCGCCGTCGAAGACCTCATGCCACGGCAGCCCCTGTTTGTTGAGCTGCTCCATGAAGGGGTCGGGGTCGAACTCCTCGACATTCCATACGCCCGGACGACGCCACAGACCCTTGAGGTACATCATGGCGCCGATCATGGCCGGCACGCCCGTGGTGTAGCTTACGGCCTGCATTCCTGTCTCGAGGTATGCTTCGTGGTGCGAGCAGTTGTTGTAGATGTAGTATGTGTGCTCCTTGCCATCCTTCACACCGCGTATGCGGCAGCCGATCGAGGTCTCGCCCTCGTAGTTCTCGCCCAGATCCTGCGGGTTGGGCAGCACGGCCTTGAGGAACTGCAGGGGTACGATCTTCGTGCCGTTGTAGTCGACCTCGTCGATGCGGGCCATACCGATATTCTGGATTACGCGCAGGTGTGTGAGGTACTCCTCGCCGAAGGTCATCCAGAAGCGCGCCTGACGTATCGAGGGGAAGTTCTTTACGAGCGACTCCAGCTCCTCGTGGTACATGAGGTAGCTCTCGCGCGGCCCGATGTTGGGATAGGAGAGAGCCTTGTGTATCTCGAGCGCGCCCGTCTCGACCCATTTGCCGTCCTTGTAGTAGCGGCCCTTCTGCGTGATCTCACGTATGTTGATCTCGGGGTTGAAGTTGGTGGCGAAGGCCTTGTGGTGGTTGCCGGCATTGCAGTCGACGATGTCGAGCGTGTGGATCTCGTCGAAGTAGTGCTTTGCGGCGTAGGCGGTGAATATGCCCGATACACCCGGGTCGAATCCGCAGCCGAGGATGGCCGTGAGGCCCGCATCCTCGAAACGCTTCTTGTATGCCCACTGCCAGCTGTATTCGAAGTGCGCCTCGTCACGGGGTTCGTAGTTTGCCGTGTCGAGGTAGCTGACACCGGCCTTGAGGCACGCCTCCATGATCGTGAGGTCCTGATACGGCAGGGCCACGTTGATGACCATGTCGGGCTTGAAGTCGCGCATGAGCGCAACCAGAGCCTCCACGTCGTCGGCATCGACGGCGGCGGTCGATATGTTGGGTTTGCCTATGGCGGCGGCCACGGCGTCGCACTTGCTCTTGGTGCGGCTGGCGATCATGATGTCGGTGAAGACATCGGGGTTCTGCGCCATCTTGTGCGCTACGACGTACCGACGCCGCCGCAGCCGATCTGTAATACTCTGCTCACCTTTGCCTCTTGTCTATGAAGTTGGTTCTGCGCGGCCTGCCGGAACGTCCGCGGCCGCCGCACCACGAAGGTACGATTTATTTTCCTAATTATGCACCCCTTGCGGAGGATTTATTTGCTTCTTATGCGCCTCCTGCCGGGTTCTTTATTCGCTTCTTATGCGTCACCAGCCTGCTTCCTATGCCCCATGCGGAGGTGCTGTTTGCCTCGCCCGGCCCGACGGCTGTGTTATTCGAGGTAGGTGTAGCCGTAGAGTCCCGAACGGTAGGTGTTGAGGAACTCCTTGCCCTCCTCGACGGTGATGCGTCCCTGTTTGATCGAGCGCTTGACCCACGTCTCGAGCGTGCGGACCATCTTCTTGGTATCCCAGTCGACATAGTCGAGGACGTCGTCGATGGTCTCGCCATCGATGGTCTGGTCGATCTTGTAGCCGTCCTTGGTGACCGAGATGTGTACGGCGTTGGTGTCGCCGAAGAGGTTGTGCATGTCGCCCAGAATCTCCTGATATGCACCCACGAGGAAGACCCCGAGATAATAGGGTTCGCCCGGCCGCAGCGCATGTACGGGCAGGCTGTTGGTGATGGTGTTCTCGGCGATGTACGAGGCGACCTTGCCGTCGCTGTCGCATGTTATGTCCTGCAGGGTGGCGTGACGCTCGGGACGCTCGTCGAGACGCTGCAGCGGCACGATGGGGAAGACCTGTCCCACACCCCACGAATCGGGCAGCGACTGGAAGAGCGAGAAGTTGCAGAAATATTTGTCTGCCAGCAGCTTGTTTATCTTGTGCAGCTCCTCGGGCACACGCTTCATCTGCGAGGCTATGCTGTTTATCTCGCGCGTGACCGACCAGTAGAGTTTCTCGATCTGGGCGCGGGTCCTGAGGTCGATGATGCCGTGCGAGAAGAGCTCGAGCGTCTCGTCGCGTATCTGCTGGGCATCGTGCCAGTTCTCGAGGGCGCTGCGCTGCGTCAGGTTGTCCCATATCTCGTACAGGTCCTTTACGAGCTGGTGGTCATCGGGGCTTACCTCCCACTCCTCGGGCATCTCGGGCAGCGAGGCTGTCTCGAGCACCTGTATTACCAGCACCGAGTGGTGTGCGGCGAGCGAGCGGCCGCTCTCGGTGATGATGTTGGGGTGAGGCAGGCCGTTCTTGTCGGCCGCGTCGATTATCTGGTACATGACGTCGTTGACATACTCCTGCATCGAGTAGTTGACGCTGCTCTCGCTGCTGGCCGAGCGGGTGCCGTCGTAGTCGACGCCCAAGCCGCCGCCCGCATCGATGAAGTCGACCGGAAATCCCATCTTGTGCAACTGTACGTAGAACTGCGACGCCTCGCGTATGGCGGTCTTGATGTGGCGTATGTTGGTGACCTGACTGCCGATGTGGAAGTGTATGAGCTTCAGGCAGTCGGCCAGACCTATCTCTTCGAGTTTGTTGAGGGCCTCGAGCAGTTCGCTCGACGTGAGGCCGAACTTGCTGGCGTCGCCGCCGCTGTCCTCCCACTTGCCGCTGCCCGAGGTGCCGAGCTTGATGCGTATGCCGATCTTGGGGCGTATGTTCAGGCGCTTCGATATCTCGGCTATGAGGTCCAGCTCGTTCATCTTCTCGATGACGAGATATACGCGCTTGCCCATCTTCTGTGCGAGCAGCGCCAGCTCGATGTAGCTCTCGTCCTTGTATCCGTTGCAGATTATGAGCGAGTCGTTCTCGGCGTTGACGGCGATGACGGCATGGAGTTCGGGTTTTGATCCGGCCTCGAGTCCGAGGTTGAACTTCTGTCCGTGGCTTATGACCTCCTCGACGACGGGGTGCATCTGGTTGACCTTGATGGGGTAGACCGAGAAGCATTCGGCCTTGAATCCGTATTCGGCGGCCGCCTTCTTGTAGCAGCACGACATGCTCTCGATGCGGTTGTCCAGAATGTCGGGGAAACGCAGCAGTACGGGTGCGCTGATGTCGCGCAGGGCCAATTCGTCCATCACCTCGCGCAGGTCGATCTCGATGCCGTTCTTCTTGGGGGTGACCATGATATGCCCCTTCTCGTTGATACCGAAATACGAGACGCCCCAGCCGTTGATGTTGTAGAGGTCGGCCGAATCCTCAATATGCCATTTTTTCATTTCTCGCCAAGAGTTTCTTATGGGTGTTAAGCGTGTTAAAGGTAAATTTATGCAAAGATATTAAGTTTTGCGGAATTGGGGCATAAATCGCACCCAACTTATACCCGGATGGCAGGAATATGCCGCCGCGAAGATAAAAATATCCGTTTTGGAGGTTTCAGACGACCCATTTTATGTGCTACTCCGTCTCTACGGGCCTCCGCTCGTAGGCGTCTATCATCGAGTGGCTGGTGCGGTTGACGATCCGTGCGCCGAGTGTGCGGGCATAGTCGCGCAGCACCTCGTGGCCGCGGAAGAGCTCGGCCGTCTCGGCCAGATACGAGGCCATGGTATATGGCTGCGGAGGGGCGGTGGCATTGACATATATGGGCTCGGCGGTCTGTGCGGCGCCGTTGTCGTAGTAGTGGCTGCGGATGCGGCAGAGACGGTTCCGTTCGTCGACGCAGAGACCCTCGAGCAGCGTGTGGTCCACGCCGTAAAGCTCTATGTCGCGGTATCCGAGCAGCAGGGCTATGAATATCCCGTTCTGTACCACGGTGCCGAAGTTGCCCGAGCCGAGACCGTGGCGGTAGCACCAGAACTCCACGCGGCGGAAGCCGCGGAAGAGCGTCGTATGGAAGGGTACGATGCGCACGTTGGGGTTGGGCACGGCGGCGCGGTAGTCGAAGTGCTCGGGGTTATAGTATTGCACATATAGGTTCATGGGCCAAGCCGTGCGGCTGTCGAGAGCCTTGTAGAGGGCCTCGACACGTTCGCTGCGGCCGCTGCGGCGGAAGAACTGCGGGTCCGACAGCACGTAATATTTCGGTCGCAGCGTCTCGAACTCCTCCCCGAGGGCGAAGAAGTTCACGGCCATGATGTCGCAGGCCTGCTGTTCGGCCTCGCGCCTTATGACGGGCATCTCGTGGCGCAGGGCGGGGCCGTTGCCGAGGATGGCGATGCGGCGCGCGGGGTTCATGCCTATGGCGCCGGCGCGGGCGACATGGTTGCGGAAATCCTCCTTCACAGCCATCGTGGCGAAGAAGAGTGCGGTGTCGAAACTGTTGCGCAGGGCCTCGATTATCCGTAGTGAGAGGCGCGTATGGTGCTGTGTTGCCATATTGCAAAACTAACAAAATATCCCTACATTTGCAATGATGCCGCCACGCTCGCCGTCCGTTTGCTGATGCTGCGTGCCGTGTGCGGAGACACTTCTGCCTATGAACGATCCCGTCAAGGATACGGCGCCGCAACAGCCGCCGTGCGACATATCGGTAGTCATACCCCTCTACAACAAGGCTGCGGAGATCGGCCGTGCCGTGCGTTCGGTGCTGGCTCAGACGCTTCCGCCGCGTGAGGTGATCGTCGTGGATGACGGCTCGACCGACGGCGGCGCCGATGTGGTCGAGCGTATGGCATCGTCCGTGGTGCGGCTTGTGCGGCAGGAGAACCGAGGCGTGAGCGCCGCCCGCAATCGCGGTATAGCAATGGCCTCGGGCCGTTACGTCGCCCTGCTGGACGGTGACGACCGCTGGCAGCCGCAATATCTGGAGCAGGTGTGGCGGCTGATCGCACGCTATCCCGATTGCGGCGCATACGGTACGGGTTTCATGGTCGATACCGACGGCCGCCTTACCGTCGGGGATACTCCCCGCACGGAGGGCATAGTGGATTTCTTTAGCGAGTCGATGACGCGGTACGTGCTTATCCCGTCGGCGGCGACGCTGCGGCGCGATCTTGTCATGGATGTCGGCGGATTTCCCGAGGGTATGCGTATGGGCGAGGACCAGTGGCTCTGGACGGTGTTGGCGCGCCGCGCCGCAGTGGCCTTCACGCCGCAGCCGCTGGCCGTATATTCGCGCACGGCCTCAAACCGCTCGGCCGCGATATTCCGTCCCGAATCTACATCCCACTCCTTGTATGAACTGTATGATCCTGCAGCCGAGGCGATGAGCAACGAATATATCGCCCGTGTAGCTCTGGGCAAGGCTCTGGTACAGAGTGCCGGAGGCGATACCGCCGCGGCGGCGGAGGCGCTGCGGCTCTTCTCTTACAGCCGTCTTTCGCGGCGCATAGCCCTGAAGGTACGTGTACTTAACGCCCTGCCGCGGCGAGTGCGCCCCGCCGTGATATCCATCTACAACCGTCTGGCGTGGCTGCTGGCCAGAAAGGGGCTTTAATGCCGGCAGAACAGAATAAGAGAACCCCGAAACGAAATGTTTCGGGGGTTCTGCCTATTTGTTAAGTCCTGCCGCGACGATGGCTTCGGCCAGAGTGAAGTCGTCGGGGTTGTCGATGTCGGTGCTCTCGATACGGTCGGTGACGGCAACGTATGGACGCTCACCGATACGGCGGTGATGTTTGCACCATACGTCGCGCCCGAAGACAAAGAAGGCTGACGTCTCGGCATAGACCGGTTCGAGCTCCTGCGTGCGGGGCACGTGTGTGAGGGAGTAGTTCAGAGGCCGTCCGCCGTACCACGCGAAGGTCTGGATACGCTCGGCGCTGAAGGCCGAGTCGCATTCCCCGCTCTGCACCCGAGCCACGGCCTCTTCGATGGTCGCGGGACGTATGAAGGGCGAAGTGGCATGCGCCAGAACATATATGTCGGCCTGCACGTCGCGCGTGAAGGCGTCGTAGATCTGTTCTCCGAGCGTCGTGTCGCTGTCAAGCGACGTATCGCGTTGCAGCAGCGTGACACCCGCAGGCAGGAGCGGCGCAATGGAGGTATCGCTGCAATAGACATACGTGGCGTCGATGTTGCGCACCTGCAGCAATGTCTGCAGGATATATGTCATGAGCGGACGCCCGCCCAGCGGCCGCAGGTTCTTGCCCGCGACGCGGCTGCTGTTCAGACGTATGGGTACGAATGCTACGGTCTTCATAGTCTCGGTCTTTGCGTATTTGTTACTTTTTCGGATCGGGCATAATTCCTTGCCTCCCACTTACTGCACGAGCAGGTTGCAGCCGCGCACGTCGGCGCCCGTGAGGCGTCCTTCGACGGTGAAGGTGCCGTCGGCGAAGGTGCGGCCCACATCCTGCGTCGAGATAAAGGCACAGGAGTATATGTTGCCCAGATCGATGATGTCGATGGCGCCGCGCGAGCCTGCGGGCAGTGTCGCCAGCGGGTCGTTCACGTCGCGCACCGTCACGCGCATCCATTCGGGGGCGCGGAAGATGCCGCCGCCCGACGAGTATGCCTGCGACGTCAGCTCCGCCATGCCGTACTCCGAGTGTATCGACTCGACGCCGAAAGCCTCGGTGAGGATGGCATGGAACTCCTGCTTGGGCAGCTCGCGCCGCCGACCCTTCATGCCGCCGGTCTCCATGACGATGGTGTCGTGCAGCTTGGGGGCGTAACGCTCGGCCAGATCCCACAGCGCGTAGCTTACACCCAGAAGAATCTTCGGGCGCGGATCGCGCGACATGTCACCTATGAGTTTCTCGTATTCGTCGAGGTAGAAGCCGCCCGAGCCGCTGCGGGCGATGAGGCGGTCGACCATATAGACGAGCGACGAGCCTTCGCGTTGCAGGTAGTTGGGCAGCAGTCCGTATATGCTCCACTTTTCGGCCGGGCCGTAGAACCGTTCGAACGAGGCGGTGAAGTCCCTCTCGTAGATGCCGAGGTCGGCCATGTAGTGGCGTGAGGGTGTCGTGGCCCCTGTGTTGCTCGAGGTGAATACCTTCTGCGGCTCGCCCGCACCGCCATATATGCGCTGCGTCTTGAATAGTTCGATTGGCAGGTGCGGTATCTCGGATGGATGCTTTACCTGCTGCGGATCTATCTCCATCATGCGCAGATATCGGGCGTATGGCTCGCACTCGGCCGCCTGAAAGCGGAAAAGCTCCATCGCGGCGCTGTCGAACTCGTCGGCCGTTCCTATTTTCAGTATGTCGTCTATTCCGATCATGATATCTCTTCTATTCGGATCATTGTCACGGATCATTGCACGGATCATTGCGTCCGACTTATAATCCATACGGGAACGCATGGCGCGGCCGCAGAAGGGCCTGAGCCGGTGCGTCAGGTACACATTCCTACACACCCGAAAGGAGGTGCGTCAGTTTGCATGTGACACACCTCCTCGGATCGTGGTTCTTGGTTCAGTTACTTCTTGCCTTTGGGTGCAAGTATCATGTTCATCTTCTTGCCGTCGAGCTTGGGCATCATCTCCACCTTGGCGATCTCCTCCAGATCGGTGGCGAAGCGCAGCAGCAGGATCTCGCCCTGCTCCTTGAAGACGATCGAGCGGCCGCGGAAGACGACGTATGCCTTGACCTTGGCACCCTCGTTAAGGAAGTTCTCGGCATGCTTGAGCTTGAAGTTGTAGTCGTGGTCGTCGGTCTGGGGGCCGAAACGTATCTCCTTGACTACGACCTTCACCTGCTTGGCCTTGATCTCCTTGGCCTTGCGCTTCTGCTGGTAGAGGAACTTCTGGTAGTCGGCAATGCGGCATACGGGAGGATCCGCCTTGGGCGATATCTCGATCAGGTCGAGCTCCATCTGCTCAGCCATGGCCAATGCCTGCCGTATCGGTATGACGATTGGGCTCTACGTTCTCGCCCACCACGCGCACCATGGGTGCCGTGATTTCGTGGTTGATACGGTTGGGATTCTCCTTTTCGGGGGACGTCTGCCGCGGACTCCTGCGTGGTTCTGGTTTCCCCCGCCCTGATAGGGCTTCGGCGGGAAAGGTTTTGTGTGATTGCCAAATTTGTAACTGTTGGTTTTTATACTGTTTTTATCTGTCGCAGCGTAGCTGTTATGCATGGCCCTGCGATGCGATCTCGGCCTTGACCAGATCGTTCACATGGTTGCAGAACTCGTCGAGCGTCATCGAACCCTTGTCGCCCTCGCCCTGCACGCGCAGCGATACGGTGTGGTCGTTCTGCTCCTTCTCGCCCACGATGAGCAGGAAGGGTATGCGCTTGAGCTCGTTGTCGCGGATCTTGCGGCCGATCTTCTCGTTGCGGTCGTCGATCTGCACTCTCACGTCATGCTTGGTGAGGTAGTCGACAACCTCGGCGGCATAGTCGTTGTACTTCTCCGAGATGGGGAGAACGACTGCCTGATCGGGAGCCAGCCACAGGGGGAACTTGCCCGCCGTGTGCTCGAGCAGCACCGCCACGAAACGCTCCATCGACCCGAAGGGGGCGCGGTGGATCATGATGGGGCGGTGGAGTTTGTCGTCGGCGCCCTTGTATGTCAGATCGAAACGCTCGGGCAGGTTGTAGTCCACCTGAATGGTACCGAGCTGCCAGTTGCGACCCAGCGCATCCTTGACCATGAAGTCGAGCTTCGGGCCGTAGAATGCGGCCTCGCCCGTTACGACGGTAGTCTTGAGGCCCTTGTCCTTTGCGGCCTTGATGATTGCAGCCTCGGCCTTCTCCCAGTTCTCGTCCGAGCCGATATATTTCTCGCGGTTGTTGGGGTCGCGCAGCGACACCTGTGCCGTGTACTGGTCGAACTTGAGCGTGCGGAAGATGTAGAGCACGATGTCGATAACCTTCTCGAACTCGTCGAGCAGCTGGTCGGGGCGTACGAAGAGGTGGGCATCGTCCTGCGTGAACCCGCGCACACGCGTCAATCCGTGCAGCTCACCCGACTGCTCGTAACGGTAGACGGTACCGAACTCGGCCAGACGTACGGGCAAATCCTTGTACGAACGTGGTTTGCTGCGGTATATCTCGCAGTGGTGGGGGCAGTTCATCGGCTTGAGAAGATACTCCTCACCCTCGTAGGGGGTATGTATGGGCTGGAAAGAGTCCTTGCCGTACTTGGCATAGTGTCCCGACGTTACGTATAGCTCCTTGTTTCCGATATGCGGGGTTATGACCTGCTGGTATCCGTACTGCTTCTGTATCTGGCGCAGGAAACGCTCCAGACGGTCGCGCAGCTCGGCGCCCTTGGGCAGCCACATGGGAAGTCCCGGACCTACGCGCTGCGAGAACATGAACAGTTCGAGCTCCTTGCCCAGCTTGCGGTGGTCGCGCTTCTTGGCCTCCTCCAGAAGGACGAGATACTCGTCGAGCATCGACTTCTTGGGGAACGAGATGCCGTAGATACGCGTCAGCATCTGACTTCTCGTCGCCGCGCCAGTAGGCGCCGGCCACTGATGTCAGCTTCATGGCCTTGATCAGACCCGTATTGGGAATATGCGGGCCGCGGCACAGGTCGGTGAAGGCACCGTTGGTATAGAATGAGATGGTGCCGTCCTCCAGATCGCGGATAAGCTCGACCTTGTACTCGTCGTTCTTCTCGGTGAATGTCTTCAGGGCGTCGGCCTTCGACACTTCGGTACGGATGAGCTGCTCCTTGTTTCGGGCCAACTCCATCATCTTCTTTTCGATTAGCGGGCAGGTCTGCCTCGGTGATCGCCACGGGCGAGTCTACATCGTAGTAGAAGCCGTTCTCGATGGCGGGGCCTATGCCGAACTTGATGCCGGGGTAGAGTGCTTCGAGCGCTTCGGCCAGCAGGTGCGACGAGGTGTGCCAGAAGGCGTGCTTGCCCTCGGGGTCGTCCCACTTGAAGAATTTCACCGTAGCGTCCTCATTGATGGGTCGGGTCATGTCGACCGTCGTTCCGTTTACCGCCGCGGCCAGAGAGTCGGCAGCTAAACGAGGGCTGATACTCTCGGCGATTTGGTAAGCCGTTGTTCCCTTTTCGTATTCGCGTTGCGAACCGTCGGGAAAAGTGATCTTGATCATAACGTTGTTTTTAATTATGTTTTGCAGTGTGCGGCGCTTCCACAATTACGAGACGGAATACGTCGCACGGGCTGCGGTTTTGCTATTTTTTCTTCGGCCGACGCACTACCGATACCACCAGCGATACCCCCGACAGTGCCATGGCCACGAATGTGACTATCATTGCCCAGCTCAACTTGCGCCCCTCGGCGATGTGCCCGTGAATGGCATATCCCAATCCGAATGCCGCGACGGCCACAATGATGCAGCCGAGTACGAGCAGCGAGCGTCGTGTCTTTTCGATCCTGTTCTCCATGTCTTATCTGTTTTAGGCCGGTTTGCAGGGTGCTGGGAGGCGGCTGATACCGCCCCAGATATGTCAATCCTCCTCGGTTTCGGGCAGTTTGAGGTCCTTGACCGAGACGTCGCGTCCCTTGTCGCGTTCGAATCGCTGCAAGGGGTTTCGGGTCCACTCCTGCCAGCGGCGGCGGTTGCGGACGATGTCCATGGCCGTGTATATGGCGTTTCGCATCGACTGCGGGTCGGCTTGGGCCTTGCCGGCGATGTCGTATGCGGTGCCGTGGTCGGGCGACGTGCGCACCACGCTCAGACCGGCGGTGAAGTTCACGCCGTCGGGCGTGAGCGTCTTGAAGGGCGCCAGCCCCTGGTCGTGGTACATCGCCAGCACGGCGTCGTAGTGCGCGTAGTTGCCGCTGGCGAAAAAGCCGTCGGCAGCGAAAGGCCCGAAGGCGAGCGTCCCCTGCTCGAAAGCCTGCTCGATGGCGGGCTTGATGATGTCGCGCTCCTCGCCTCCGAGCATGCCGCCCTCACCCGCATGTGGGTTGAGCGCAAGTACGGCGATGCGGGGCTCGACGATGCCGAAGTCGCGTATGAGCGACTCGCGCAAGGTGGCGAGCGATTCTACGATATGCTCCTGCGAGATGTTGCGGCTGACGTCGGCCATGGGTATGTGTATGGTAACCAGACCTACACGCAGCCGGTCGCTGCACATTATCATCATGGGGCGGCCGTCGAAGCGGTCGGCAAAATATTCCGTATGTCCCGTGTAGTGGAATGTGTCGCTCTGTGCCGTCTCCTTGTTTATGGGGGCGGTTACCACGGCGTCGATATCTCCGGCCTTGAGGTCAGCCACGGCAGCCTCGAGGGCGTCGACGGCGGCCTTGCCCGCTTCGGGCGAGGGTACGCCTGCCTCGATGTGGAGGTTCTCGTCGCCGCACTCGACCATGTTGACCTTGCCGCGTCGCGCCTCTGCGGCCGAAGCCACGGGCGTGAGCTGTGCGCGGTCCTCCTCCTCGAGCGTAGCGGCATAATATGCCGCGGCCTTCGGTGAGCCGTAGATCACGGGGGTGAACAATTCGGCGATACGCGCATCGGCGAAGGTGCGGAGGATAACCTCCCAGCCTATGCCGTTGGTGTCGCCTTGGGTAATTCCTATCTTGAGTCTGTAATCCGACATACTGTTCAACAGTGGTTTCAATCGGCAAATATATAAACAATTTCCGAACTACGTTCCATAATGGCGGCGGAAAAGTCCGTATCGGAAATATTTGGTCCGCATTGTCTTCACGGGCGGGGCCGTCGGCATCTACATGCGGCCGCCGGCGGCGCGGCGACGGAACTCGGCGCATACGACGGCCGCGGCCATGGCTACGTTGAGCGACTCGCTGCCGTGGCGCGAGGCGGGGTAGGGCGGTATGAGCAGCCGGTGCGTAAGGTGCGCGGCGCATGCGGGCGATATGCCCTTTCCCTCGTTGCCCATGACGATGACGCCGCCCGCGGTGAGCGGTGCGGAGTATATGTTTTCGCCGTCGAGCACGGTGCCGTAGACGGGGGTCGAGGCGGCGGCCGAGAGTGCGAGCAGCGCCTCGAGGTCGAGGTAGTGTACGCGCACGCGCAGTATGGCCCCCATTGTTGCCTGCACGACCTTGGGGTTGAAGCAGTCGGCCGAATCCTCCGAACAATATACATCCTCTATGCCGAACCAGTCGGCCAGACGTATTATCGTCCCCATGTTCCCCGGATTGCGCACGCCGTCAAGGGCCAACGCAAGACGTGACGCGTCAGCCGTGCGCGGCGCCTTGAATACCGGTATTCGCACCGTTGCGAGCGAGTCGTTCGGGGTCTTGAGCATCGATATGCGCTCCATATCCGCGGAAGATACCATGACGGCGCGGCCG
>VOFD01002941.1_pt1 | contig 25410 bp, 23 predicted proteins | sample 5384101 | NCBI WGS metagenome assembly VOFD01 (sample SAMN12384723, study PRJNA508395) | human gut metagenome | isolation source: healthy gut C | host: Homo sapiens
GCGGAGTCGGCGATCCACACCCTGCGCGTGTATGCCTTCGTGGACGGACAAGCGGCCGGCCATTTCTATACCTCCGACTACGCCACGCTCGAAGGTGCCGCAGGCACGGCATCGGGAGCGGCGAAACACTTCCTGATGGATATCAAGATGTATTCCCTCGGCTCCAGAGACGTGGATTTCTATGTGATCGCGAATGAAGAGGCTATGGTCACCGCCGGTTCTTCTCCTGCCGGGTTCGACGAGAACACCACCGAGGCTGAGTTGAACAGATTCACCTTTACGAGCCTTAAGCTGGGCAACGGCATGGCCCTCGGTCTTCCGATGTGCTGCAAGAAGACGGAGACCATCGATTTCGCCGATGACGACGAGAACAACCCCCAGATAGTTCCAGGCCACGGAGGACATATCCTGCTGAAGCAGAAACTGAACTTCGAGCTTGAGCGCCCGTCGGCAAAGATAGGCGTCTTCGCCGCGAAGCCGATAGGGGAGAAAGGGACGCTCACCATCACTGGTCTGAGCGTAACCCGGTCGAGATTTGTCAATTACCTGATGCTTCCTGCAGATCTGGAGGATGCCTACGACAATGAAGGCAGCCAGGCTGCTCCCCGCGATTTGGCGTTCGTAGGCGGTTCTGTTACTGCCGAAGTCGCTTCCGGCGAGAAGGACGCCTCGGAGTACACTCCCGTTCAGGCCGAGGCCTACTATCCCTTCGAGAACCCCTGGGGGCAGCAGCAACTGGAGCGTGGCCGGCAGCCCGCGCGGCAATATACTTACAATAAGGTATAAGTACGATACTGACAGTCAGGAACGTACCGGCACCGTCTATCTGCCTCCCATAGTCAGGAACACCTATTATATGGTCTGCTGCCAGCTGAGCAACAGCGGCAAGATAATGGTCAGCTACAGCGTCGCCGACTGGGATGACGCCGAACCCTACGAGCTTGAGTTCGCCGCTCCGGAATATGAGCTGCCTACTCAGTCTTATCCCGTCGCAAGCACGCCGTATGCCCAGCCGACCGTCCATTACAACGGCGATCCGGCAGCGCAGGAGGGCACTTTCTCCATCAACTTTAAGATTTCAGGCCCCAAAGGCCAGGTATGGACGCCCACCCTGCTCAACGCTACCGATGCGGACTATCAGATAACGGTGACACAAAACGGAAGCCCTGTCGCCGCTCCGTACCTTGCTTCTGCCGACCCTTATGAGATTACCATACGGGCTCTGCGCCCCGACAATGTAGGAAAGACTCTCGAGTTGGCGATTTCCTATACTCCTCAGTGGGACCCCTTCGGGCACCTCGTTGCTGATGATCAACGGCAACAGCGAGTCTGAACTGCACTGGCCTGTCCCCGCCGGGACTCTGAATCCCACTTATAAGATAGTCATCGAGCAGGTAGAGCCTTAATGATTTGATGAAAATGAGAACCACATTGCATAGAATATCAATAGTCTGCGCAGCTGTGATGCTGGCCTTCCCGTCCTGCATCAAGGATACCTACATTCCGGACAGGACCGGCGGCGAGGGCGACAGCATAATCCTCGACATAGCTTCTGAGATCCTGCCGATTACGAGGGCTAAGGCGTCGGGAGCCGAGATTGCCGTGGATCATCTTGACGTGCTGATTTTCGGAGAAAACGGCGATTTTAAATGGCACGAGCGCCTCGGCAGCTTGAACAGCAGCCGAGAGGGGAAAGTCACGCTGTCGGCGAAGCGCGAGGACTTTGTTGCGGGCACCGGCTATTGGGTCTATCTTGTCGCCAACAGCTCCCATGCGGCAGCAGACTTCGACAATATCGACCTGAACGGTCTGCGCTCGATGGTGGAGAAGACCGAAAACATCCATCTCACCGGCTGGCAGGGCTCACAGACGCTGACAGTTCCCAAGAACTTCCTGATGGACGGTGTCGCCTATCCGAGGGATGAGGCCGAACCTGCGAACCCCGGTACGGTGGTGCTCAACGACGGCGTCGCGGCCAACGATACGGAACTCAAGGTCACGCTCCGCCGTGCGGCTGCCAAGATTGTGGTGAAGATTGCAAAAGGCGAGCAGGTGGAGTTCACTGACAAAGGCAATGCCGGTTTCTATCTCAGCAACATGCCGTGGACCAGCTCGGTTGTCAGCGGTGTGGATGCTCCTGCGGAGTTGCGCACCCCCGAACTTTTCCGCTACAGGGGTACTCCGTTCTATGACTGGACGGCAGAGACGATTACCGTCACGACCTACGCATACGCCCACGAATGGGCGGATGCGAGCGCGCTTGAGAACGAGCTGCGGCTCGTGGTGAACATTCCGCTTGAGTATAAAACCTCGCCCGACGATGCGGAAGCCGTAGTATATGAAGACAGCTATTACCAGATTCCGGTGAGCCGCGACAAGATCCTGGAACGCAACACCTGCTACGAGGTGCGCGTGACCGTGAACACTCCCGGCGCGACCAATCCCAACAAACCGGTAGCCCTGGACGAAATCGAATATGCGGTCGTAGACTGGACCGAAAAAGACCGTCAACGTCGGCGGGGGAGACAGACGCCGCCGCCTATCTGTCCCTGAACCGGTACGAACTGGAGCTGCACAACATCGAGGACGACGCGGCGAGCCTGATTTTCGCTTCGTCGTCGCCTGTGAGCGTGAAGGTGGACAGGGTATGGTATATCGACAAGTTCGGTCAGGAGAGTGATGTTCAGTATGAAAATGTTGTCGATAGCGACAATGTTCCATGCATAACAGTTGCGGCTGAGAGCGGTCTTAACGGAAACCTTACCATCCATAGTGATTTGCCGACCAACAATACCATCCGCTACATCGAACTGACGGTAAGCAATGAAGATTACATCGACCGCACGGTGGTGATAAGGCAGTACCCGCTGGAATATATCACGAATGTCCAGGGATGGTATTCGTACAGGTCGGATTTCGGAGAGGTGAGAAATGGGCAGCAGACGATTACGGATTATAACCATATAAATGGATATGAAGTCAACGAATCATCGCGATATGGTGAGAGTCTCGGTACTATACATTATGGTGCGACATCATATAGTAGTAGATATGGTACTTGGAGTTTTACTAAAACCCAAGTAATTCTAGCTTTTTTCGGAGCCAAAGTAGCTAATAAACGCTCTGACGGTACATCTACGATTAGTTACTATTATTGGGCAGAAAGTTATAGTTGGTGGAGCAACTATTATTATTATGAACTCGATAATGATAATCATATTAACGGTCTAAATAATGCCAGAATGTATCATATACAGATAACATCGACTTCAAAAGAATATACCTTGGGCAGGCCGCGAATAACTGATGGTAAAACCGACCCAAACATAGACAACGCTGAAGTGGTCTCTCCCTCATTTATGATTGCTTCTCAGTTGGGAGCCGTGCAGGCTGCCAGTTCTGTCGAGATGGCTGCAAGTCATTGTGAACAGTATGTCGAAGTGGACGAGAATGGCAATGTCTATGATAACTGGAGACTTCCTACAAAAAGCTGAAGTCGAAATAATTTACAAATTTCAGTATCCGGATGGAGATGCTGATGCGGCTGCTATGGATGAGGTTATGTCGGGCGACAGATATTGGAGTGCGAGCGGATTGGTAAACAACCCTCATTTTAGTAATCATACTGATCATGCTATCCGCTGCGTGCGCGATGTATACGGTGATGGAACCTCGGGAACCCAGAATTAAGTACATAATAACCACAAGATATAATGTTCAGAAGACTATCATATACCGTCGCGGCACTTGCGGCAATTTCGCTCTCGCTGGTCTCCTGCCTTAGCGAGAACGGTTTGGAAGACAGAGCAGAAGGTCGTGCCTGACGGCTATGTGTCCGTCAGCTTCAGGACCGACATCCCCGCCATGCAGGAGGTGGTCACGCGTGCCGTAGATCCCGACGGGGCAGGGGGTGCAGAACATGACCTTGTTCTGCTTCGACGGCTACGGCCTGTTCATCTCGACCGCCACTGCGAGCCTTGAACCGGATTCGCAGACATCCGGAACCTTCACTGCGGAGATTCCCGAGAACACCAGCATCATCCATTTCGTGGCCAATCAGAACATGTCGAACTTCGCCGAAGACGATTTCCGCGGGAAATCGGAGTCCGAGGTCATGGGCCCTGCTCGAGGGCTCGTCCGGAAGGATGATATACTGGTCGCGGTTCGAGAGCAGCGGGGAGGGATATATCGTCTCCCAGCTCAAGAACAGCGATCCTGTCAGGCTGATACGCAACCATGCGATGTTCTCCGTGTCGGTAGCCTCCGGCGTCGGATTCAACGTGACGGGGTTCGCCGTCTGCAACACCAACGCCTTCGGCACCGTGGCCCCTTATCACCCCGACCGCGGTTTTCCGACCGACGGAAGCGATTTCGAGTGGCCGGGCGACGAAGATTTCGTGACGCTGCCTGTCAACGGCGCCAAGCTTAGCGACGCTGCCGATGTCACCGACGCTGAAAACCAGTATGTGTTTGAAACCGAGAACCGCGCCGACGACCCCGTGAGCGTGATAATAAAGGGCGCCGCCCCCGGTGATTCCGAGCTTTACTACCGTGTCTTGCTGATTACTGACGACGGCGATCAGATAATGGTGCGCCGCAACCACCATTACACCGTCAATATTGCGGGTGAGCTTGCAAACGGACAGCCGTCATTCGAGGCCGCCCTTGCAGGCCCAGCCACCAACAATGTGTGGATTTCCATATCCGAAGATGTGAACGAGGTTCAGAACGGCGAATGGATTCTGGCTGTTGACCGGACTTCGTATGTGCTCGATGCCGACAAATTTGGCGACGACCCCAGCTATACCGTCGGATATACGCTGACGAAGAGAAAAGGTTCAATAAGCGATTCGGACAAAGCTGAGGTGTCGGTCACCGACAGCGACGGCCTCGTGCTGAACGACAGGCATGATTTTACCGCCGGTCAGGACGGTGTCGGCCGGGGAAGGATCACATTCGACTTCAACCCGCTCGGGAACGGTGAGCAGATGCACGAGTACGATATCCTCGTCCGCAAGGGAAAGCTCCAGCGTACGGTCAAGGTGATACTTGTGCGGACGCAGCAGTTCGTGCCCGCGTGGGTCAGCACGCAGGTTTACGGCGCGGTCGACGTTGAGGACAGCCGTGCCAACGTGACGGCCATGTTTACGATTCCCGAAACCTGCCCCGCCGAGCTCTTCCCGATGAACGTGTACATATCGACCGAGAATCTCGACGCTCGTTTCGAGAAAGGAAACCTGACCGTCGTGATCGAGGGCTCGGAGGACTGGTACGGAGAGGACACCGGCACCGGCTACAAATATGTCTATCCGGTCAGCGGACCTGGCAGCTACAGCGTCTATTTTGAGAATATTTTGGATCAGGAGCAGGATGCGAGCGGAACCATGACCTTCGAGGCGGAATGCTTCGAGACCATGCGGAAGACTTACACCTTTGCGAATCATCAAAGGACCATAACGATAGACGGTCACAACAGTTCTGTCGACAATAGTGACCCTATCACCGTGATGGTTCCGCAGAAGCGGGGCGCGAATGTACAGTTCAACATGGAAATGAGAAATCTTGCTCGTAATCAGGCGATCAATGTCGGAGAGGACGACGAGTTCCTGCTGTACTCCAGCAATTTGGATTATTATGAAGATGGAGAGGAGGATCTCGCCGGAGTCGCCATATTTGACTGCACATTTTACGATATACCAGAATCGTACTGGGGACCGGAGGCAGGATGATGATGTTCAAGCCGAGGAAGCCCCTAAATCCGGACCAGGGAACCGGCAGATATTCGATCTACATGAAGACCAACAAGGCGAGGAGCGCCGAGACCGTGCGTATCGCCTCGAACCATTCTGGTTCAGCTTCATTCCTGCCTGGGAATAATGGTGCTGCTTATAGCGGCAACTCCTATCGTTCCGTGATCCTGGAGATTGACAACTATGCCCCCTTCCGTTTCGGCGCTACCGTGGCTGGTCATGATGCGGGTGATGAGGTCTCTCTGACATATGTTCCCTACCAGGCGGTGAACATTGAGTTCGATGTGAAAGCTTTCACCGCTTCCGGCGGAACCCGGGTCGATCCTTTCGGCGAGGAGTTCGAAATCTACATCGATGCTCCCATGCTCGAGATAGACGGCACGCGCCTGAGTCAGTACAGCCTGGATTCCGACAAGCTGAAGGAGGATCCGACGACTCCCGGACGCTTCGTCTACACAGTCGAGGCTACCAGAGAGGCGGAGAGTGCTTATGGTACTGGCGAGCGCAAGACTCTGCCTTTCCGCACTGCAACTTCTGTAAGTTCAGGTGACATAGTGATATCGTCAAATCAGGAGAAGGTCGTGTTCGATACCGAGACTTTCAGCGTTGCCAATGCTCCGATTTCCGGAACCATCCAGTATCGTGCGGCGGAGGGTCCGCAAGATGTACCTGCCAATGGCTTCGTGTCTTTCGAGCGCACCAGGAACAACAGCCGTATCGGTTCGCTGACCATAGTGGACGGTGAGGGACAATACGAACTGCGCCTGCGCAAGGAGTATGAGTTCAACTGGTACTCCGACGAAGTGGAGCTCAGGTATGAGGATGGCGGAGGCAATGTCTATACTGCCACATATCCGAATCTGAACACCTTGTTCGGGGCTCCGGATATTGTTCTCGAGCAGCAGGCCGCTTCCGGAAACTGATTTGTTGCAGATGCCGGGAAATGTCCTGTCCAGCCTGATAAGGAATAGAGTGTGCCGCGCGGCGCTCTCTATTCTTGTTTTTGCATTCCTTATGGCCGCTGCCTGCCCCTCGGCGCGCTGCCAGGACTTCTCCCTCCCTGAGATTCCGGACAGTCTCACCGCTCCGGAGGGGCGTGCGGAATACCTCTGCCTGCATTGGTGGGACGGCTTCGACTTCTCCGACACGACGCTGATTTCCCGGCCACGCATCACCGAACAGGCTTTCGTTGACTTCCTGAGCGTGCTGCCGTATATTGCCGATGCTTCGGCGCCTTTGGACACTATGTTCCGCCGTGCGAGTGCCGAACCGGCGATGTTCTCCCACTTTGTCGCGCTCGGGGAGAAAGACCTCGCCGGGCGCTGGTCGGCGATGCGCGACGAGACCTGTATATAGTCATGCTCCGGACGCTCGCCTCCGGCGGCTCATTCCCGGCAGGGGAGAGCGGCCGGGCCCGCTTCCGGCTCGAGATGGCGCTGAAGAACCGGCCAGGCGAACTTGCCGCGGATTTCGGCTTTGAACTCGCGGACGGCAGCCGCGGCAGCCTCTACGGCATCGATGCTGAATATCTGATAGTCTTTTTCAATGATCCTGACTGCGTCGAATGCCGCAGCCTCCGGTCGGAACTGGCTTCGTCTCCGGAGCTCGGCGGTCTGCTTGCTTCAGGTCGTGCCAAGGTACTTTCGCTCAATGTCGCCGGCGGTTCTTTTGATGCCGGTTCTCCGTCGGGATGGCTCGACGCCTGTGACCGCGGGCGGACCGTCTACTCCGACGCCCTCTACGACCTCCGGTCGCTCCCCGTGCTGTATCTGCTGTCCTCCGACAAGCATGTCCTGCTCAAGGATACCTCGCTCGATGATATTCTCGACTGTCTTTCAGCCGACGGCGATATTGCAACAGGGATTCAGCTCAGTTCGGCCTCCACGCCTATATATTCGGTAAGGTAAGTGTTGGCGCTGCGGTACGACGCGGTGGTGTGGCGCTCGCCTTTGTGGAGGGTGAAACGCTCGCCGCGGAAGCTTATGGTCACGTAATCCTCTCCGACTTCCTCGAGCTTGAGGCTGCTCAGGGCTTCGTGAAGGTACTCGTTTTCAAACAGACCGGCCAGCTCCATTCCTGAAGAGAGCTCCCTGAAGGGCGTGGACCTGGCGGGGAAGCGCGTCTTGTTGTTCAGAGACAGGTCTCGCGTATCCGTGAGACACCAGAGGTAGAGGATGGATTCTTCCATAGCGGTTAAGTTTTGATCTGCTTTCAAACTTAAGGAAAAAATTCAATAAATGCAATGCGTCCGCGCAAGATACCGCGCCCGCGGGGTTTCCGGCAGCAAATTTTTGCTTCAGGCAGGTTGCGGAATGCCGGATTATACTTAACTTAGCAGGTTGTAAAACGCAAAAGATGGACAAGAAGAATCAGCATAAACCCGCCACCGTCTGCGTACAGGGCGGCTGGCAGCCGGAGAACGGAGGTCCGAGAGTCCTCCCCATAATCCAGAGCACGACCTTCAAGTACGACACCAGCGAGGAGATGGCCATGCTCTTCGACCTCGAGAAGGACGGATATTTCTACACGAGGCTCCAGAACCCCACCAACGACTGCGTGGCCGCCAAGATAGCCGAACTGGAGGGCGGAGTCGGAGCGGTGCTGACTTCTTCCGGCCAGGCGGCCAACCTCTTCGCGATTCTGAACATCTGCGGCGCTGGCGACCACTTCATCGCCTCGACCGAAATCTACGGAGGCACCTACAACCTCTTCGCCGTGACTCTGCGCAAGCTCGGCATCGAGTGCAGCTTCATCGACGAGAACGCCTCCGACGAGGAGATCCAGGCTGCGATCAGGCCCAACACCAAGGCCATCTTCGGAGAGACCATCAGCAATCCCGGCTGCGCGGTGTTCGACATCGAGAGATTCGCACGCATCGCGCACCGCAACGGCATCCCCCTGATCGTGGACAACACTTTCGCGACTCCGGTCAACTGCCGCCCCTTCGAGTGGGGCGCCGACATCGTGACCCATTCCACCACCAAATATATGGACGGCCACGCGACGCAGGTGGGCGGAGCCGTGGTCGACAGCGGCAACTTCGACTGGAAGGCCAGCGCGGAGAAATTCCCCGGGCTCACGACCCCCGACGCATCCTACCACGGGCTCGTGTATGCCGACGCCTTCGGACGCAAGGCATACATCACCAAGATCGTGTCGCAGCTCATGAGAGACCTCGGAGCCACCCCTTCGCCGATGAACTCCTTCCTGCTGAACCTCGGGCTCGAGACCCTGCACCTCAGGGTGCAGCGCCACTGCGAGAACGCCATGAAGGTGGCCCGCTTCCTTCACGACGACCCCCGCGTCAGCTGGGTGCACTACTGCGGCCTCGAGGATGACAGAAACTACGCCCTCGGACAGAAATACCTGCCCGGCGGCTCCTGCGGCGTGATGTCCTTCGGCCTCAAGGGCGACCGCGACACCGCGATCAGCTTCATGGACTCGCTGAAGTTCATAGCTATCGCGACGCATGTGGCCGACATACGCTCATGCGTGCTGCACCCGGCCAGCCACACCCACCGCCAGCTCAGCGACGAGCAGCTCCGCGAGGCCGGCATCGCTCCGGACCTCATAAGGCTTTCGGTGGGCATCGAGGACGTGGACGACATCATCGCGGATATCACACAGGCACTTGATAAAACCTTTGGAAAATGAAGAAGCTAATGATCATGGCGGCGGTCGCGCTGACAGTGGCCGCCTGCGGAGGAAAGAAGGACAGCGGACTTGAAGTCAGCTGGATCAAGGACAACCAGGGCGAGAGGCTCATGCCCGTGAGCCTGTTCCCCGACGCTCCACAGTCGCTGATCGACAGCCTCGGGGTGCAGGACGGCCTTCCTTCATCGGTAGGTACCTTCCTGGTGTGCACCGATGACGGGCTGATACTCTTCGACACCGGCAACGGCGGCGAGGGTGCCGGACTCTACTCCGGCCTCGACTCGCTCGGCGTCGCACCCTCGGATATAGACTACCTTTATATAACCCATTTCCACGGCGACCACATCGGCGGCATGATGGCCGGCGACAGCGTCGTGTTCCCCAACGCACAGGTCTACGCCTCCAAGGTTGAATACGACGCATGGACCACTCCCGGCGACGGCCACGACCAGGCCATCAGGACCATGGAGGCCTACGGCGACAGGCTCCACCTGTTCAACGACGGCGACGTGCTCCCCGGAGGCTTCACCGCCCTCGCGGCCTACGGCCACACACCCGGCCACACCGTGTTCCAGAACGGCAAGCTGCTGATCGTGGGCGACCTGATGCACGGAGCTGCCATCCAGATGATACGTCCCGAGGTCAACGCGAGCTTCGACATGGACGGCGCCGCTGCCGCGGCCACCCGCGCGAAGTTCATCAGCTACGCCAGGGAGAACGGCTGCGTGATGGCCGGAATGCATCTCCCCGAGCCGGGGTTCTACGATTTTGCGGCGGAGCAGGCTGGGAAGTGAAAATAAAAATCGTATATTTACGCGCCTTCTCCAGGGAAGGATCGGAAATTAACGGCGGCCAGTCCGCCGTAAAAGGTTAGTTTATGATGTATTGCCGGCAGCCCGAAAGTTCCCCGGAACCTCGGGCTGCTTTTAAAAATAAGACAGTCGGACGGACGACATAAGCAAGGTCATGGACAGATACGTACTGATAACAGGAGCAAGCCAGGGGCTCGGAAGGGAGTTCGCGTGCCAGGCGGCATCCAGGGGCATGAACACCCCTGCTCGCGGCCCTTCCCGGAGAATCTGGAGGCGGTGTGCGAGAAATGCCGCGGCTACGGGGTCAGGAGCGTCGGATTCGAACTCGACCTCACCGACAGGGAGAGCCTCATGGACTTCATAGACAAGGTCAACTCCGGCTATCAGCTGTCCGCCCTGATCAACAACGCAGGCACCGGAGGCAGCCGCCGCTTCGACGAGGTGCCGCTCGGCTATGTCGACACCATAATGAAGCTCAACGTGATGGCCACCACGGTGCTCACCCACGAGCTTCTGCCGAATCTGCGACGCAACGCCCCCTCCCGCATACTGAACATAGCCTCGCTGGCCGCCCAGCTTGCGACCGGCTACAAGACGGTCTACCCTGCGTCGAAGGCATACATCAAGCAGTTCACGCTCGGCATGCGCGAGGAGTTCCGCCACATGGGCATATCGGTGAGCCTCGCCCTTCTCGGACCCATGCCCACGAAGCAGGAGATCATCGCGAGAATCGAGAGGCAGGGCGCCATCGGCCGCTGGCTGTCGGTGTCTCCCGCGAAGGCGGCGGAAATCTGTCTCGACGGGCTGGAGCGCGGCAGGCGCATCATCGTGCCGGGCGCCCTGAACAGCCTGTCGTTCAATTTGCTGAAGATAGTCCCGGACGCGCTCAGGTCTTCGCTGATGAGCCGTTCGGTGGTCAAGAATGAAATAGGAGATGGAAGATAGGAAGACAGTGCTCGTGACCGGCGCCAACGGCATGCTGGCCACCAACATAATCGAAAGGCTGCTGCATGAAGGCTATGCGGTGGTCGCCACGCTGCGCCGCGGGAAGAAGTACCGCGGAGAGACCGGTCCCGGCCTCGAGGTGGTAGAGGCTGACTTCAAGGACGCCGCCGCGATGCGCCCGCTGGTGGAGCGCTGCAGCCGGGTGGTGCACGTGGCCGCCATGACCTCGCAGTCCTGCCCCGACTACGAGCAGTACCGGCAGGTGAACGCGGAGGCTTCGCGTCGTCTCGCCGAACTTGCCGCCGAATGCGGAGTGGAGCGGTTTTTTTGTATGTAAGCACCGCCAACACCATAGGCTTCGGCAGCGACGAGGACCAGCCGATGAAGTACCCCTTCTCGGAGTCCTTCTACGCCCGCAGCAAGAAGGAGGGCGAGGACGGCGTCCTGCCGCTGAAGGACAGGATGGCCGTGGTCATAGTGAACCCCACCTTCATGATAGGGAAGTACGGCAGCGAGAAAGGCTCCAACCGCGTGTTCTCGATGGTCCGCAACTCCCCGGTGGTCGCCTGCCCTTCCGGAGGGAAGAACGTGATCAACGTGGAGGAGGCAGCAAGGGGTATGGTCATGGCGCTCGAAGGCGGAAAGAACGGCGAGAAGTATCTGATATGTGGTGCGAACTACAGCTATTCGGAGCTTTTCCACACGATTGCCGCGCATTTCGGGCTCCGCAGATGCTACCTCGGCCTGCCCGACTGGCTGCTGAAGCTGGCCGGACACCTGGGCGACCTGCTCGGGCGCTGCGGACTCAAGGTGGAGTTCGGCTCGGTGAACATGCGGATATTGATGATCAAGAATTATTACAGCACCGACAAGGCCTTCAGGGACTTCGGTTTCCGCCCGGGAGGCTTTTCGGTGAAAGCAAGTCCTGACAGCTATGAAAGGGGAATATCGGAAATTTCAACAGGAAAGGCGGGGAGGGAGGAAAGCTGCCCCGCGTCGACAAAGAGGGTCTGGGCCGGAGCCGCGGTGGCGGCAGTGGTGGCGCTGACTCTCATAATAGTGTTTACCCGCAGGCGCCCCGAACCGGAGAACATACCCGTGGTGCAGACCCAGACCGTGCAGACCCAGGATGTCGAGGTGTACGGCGAGTATCCCGGCACCATCAGGGCGCAGCAGTTCGTCGAGGTGCGCGCCCGCGTGGAAGGCTATCTCGAAAGCATGCTCTTCGAGGAGGGCTCCTATGTCGAGAAGAACCAGAGGCTGTTCATGATCGACCCGAGGCAGTATCAGGCTACGGTCGACAAGGACAAGGCCCAGCTGGAGAAGAACAAGGCCCTGGCCCAGCAGGCGGAGCGCGCTCTCAGGAGGATACAGCCTCTGTATGAGCAGCAGGCGGCCAGCCAGCTCGACCTCGACAACGCCGTGGCCAACTACGAGACCGCCAAGGCCGAGGTCCAGATGAGCGAGGCCGATCTCGCCCAAAGCGAACTCGCGCTCGGCTACACCGTGGTGCGTTCTCCCATCAGCGGCTACATCAGCGAGCGCTACGTGGACATAGGCACCCTCGTGGGCCCCGGAGGGCAGTCGCTGCTGGCGACCATCGTGAAGAGCGACACCGTGTTCGTGGAATTCAAGATGACCGACCTCGACTACCAGAAGAGCAAGGCCAGGAACGTGAACTTCGGCCAGACCGACACTTCCAGGACCTGGGCCCCCTTCGTGAAGATCACGCTGGCCGACAAGTCGGTCTATCCCTACAGCGGGCTGGTGGACTTCGCCGATCCTCAGGTCGATTCCAAGTCCGGAACCTTCTCCGTGAGGGCCAGGATGCCGAATCCCGACCACGAGCTGCTGCCCGGACAGTTCACCAACGTGACCGTGCTGCTCGACGTCAGGGAGAACACCGTCGTGGTGCCCACCAAGGCCATCTCGACCGAGAAGACTGGCTCCTACATATTCGTGCTGCGTCCCAACGGCACCGTGGAGAAGCGTTTCATCGAAATCGGGCCGGAGAACGGCAACAACACGATAGTCGAGAGGGGACTGCTGGCCGGCGAGGAGATAGTCGTCGAGGGCCAGCATAAGCTGATCCATGGAATGAAGGCGCGCAAGGTATGAAATCGGATTTCTTCATAGACAGGCCGGTCTTCTCGACGGTCATATCGGTGCTCATAGTCATCGTCGGCGTCATCGGCCTGACGATGCTGCCGATCGACCAGTACCCCGACGTGGTTCCTCCGCAGGTCAGGATTTCTGCTTCGTACCCGGGCGCCAGCGCGATGGCCGTCTCCCAGGCCGTGGCGACCCCCATCGAGCAGGAGCTCAACGGAACTCCCGGAATGCTCTACATGGAGTCTTCCAACACCAACACCGGCTCCTTCACCGCCACCGTGACCTTCGACAGCTCGACCGACCCCGACCTGGCGGCCGTGGAGATTCAGAACAGGGTCAAGGAGGCCGAGTCCAGACTGCCCTCCGAGGTGGTGTCCAGAACGGTAGCTCCATCGAGAAGCAGGCCCCCAACCGCCTGCTTACCATCACCCTGCAGTCGTCCGGCCCCAAGTTCGACGAAGTCTACCTGAGCAACTATGCGACTCTCAACGTGGTCGACATGATACGCCGCGTGCCCGGGGTGGGCCGCGTGCAGAGCGTCGGCGGCCGCTACTACGCGATGCAGATCTGGCTGCAGCCCGACAAGCTCGCGAGCCTCGGCCTCACGGTAGGCGACCTCCAGAGCGCGATCAGGGACCAGAACCGAGAGTCGGCGGCGGGAGTGCTCGGCCAGCAGCCCATCGAGAACGTGGATGTCACGACTCCCATCACGGCGACCGGCAGGCTTTCTAACGAGAGCGAGTTCGAGAACATAATAGTCCGCGCCAGCGACGACGGCACCATCCTGAGGATGAGAGATGTCGCGAGGGTGTCGCTGGAAGCCCAGTCATACAATACCGAGAGCGGAATCGACGGGGCCAACGCGGCCGTGATCAATGTGCTGATGCTTCCCGGCGCCAACGCGATGGAGGTGGCCGACAACGTCAAGGAGGCCATGGCGGAAATCAGCGAGAGCTTCCCTGACGGCATCACCTACGACATTCCGTTCGACATGACCGACTATATCTCCGAGTCCATCCACGAGGTATACAAGACGCTTTTCGAGGCGCTGATCCTCGTGATTCTCGTGGTGTTCCTCTCCCTGCAGAGCTGGAGGGCCACCTTGGTTCCCGCGATAGCCGTGCCCATCTCGCTTATCGGTACGTTCGGCGTGATGCTGATCTTCGGCTTCTCGCTCAACACCATGACGCTGCTCGGCCTCGTGCTCGCGATCGGCATAGTCGTGGACGATGCGATAGTGGTGGTGGAGAACGTCGACCGTATCATGGAGCAGGAGCATCTGCCGCCGAAGGAGGCGACCAAGAAGGCCATGAGCGGAATCGGCGGCGCATTGGTCGCGATGTCGCTGGTGCTCTGCGCGGTGTTCGTGCCCGTGAGCTTCCTGTCCGGCATCACCGGCCAGCTGTTCAGGCAGTTCAGCGTGACCATCGCCGTGTCCGTGATAATCTCGACGGTGGTGGCTCTCACCCTGAGCCCTGTGATGTGCGCGACCTTCCTGCGGCCGGATGACGGCAAGAAGAAGAATTTCATTTTCAGGAAGATAACCTCGTGGTACGATACCGGCAACACCTTCTATGCCCGCATGGTGCGCACGAGTCTCAGATATTCCAAGCGCATGTTCGCCGCCTTCGGAGTGGTGTGCGTGGGCATCTTCGTGATGTCGAGGATGATTCCGCAGAGCTTCCTTCCGGCGGAGGACCAGGGCTATTTCACGGTGGAGCTCGAACTCCCCGTGGGCTCGACCCTCGAGAGGACCAGGAAGGTTTCGGAGAGGGCCATGGAGTTCTTCATGCGCCAGCCTGACATCGAGAACGTGCTGAGCGTGGTGGGTTCGTCGCCCCGAATCGGCACCAGCCAGGCCAACGCGCAGTTTACGGTGATGCTCAAGCCCTGGGACGAGAGAAAGGTCAGGGACATCGCGAAGATTATGCAGACCGTGAGCGACACGCTCTCCCTGTATCCGGAGAGCAAGGTCTACACGAGCACCCCGGCCGTGATTCCCGGCCTGGGCTCTTCCGGCGGCATAGAGATGGCTCTCGAAGCCCGCGGCGACTGCACCTACGAGCAGCTTCAGGCCGCCGCCGACAGCCTCGTCTACTATGCCTCGCAGCGCAAGGAGCTCGCCAGCATCTCGAGCGCGATGCAGAAGGACATCCCGCAGCTCTATTTCGACGTGGACCGCGACAAGGCCCAGCTGCTCGGAGTGCCGATCGCCGACATCTTCTCTACGCTGAAGGCCTTCACCGGCTCGGTCTATGTCAACGACTTCAACATGTACAACCGCATCTACAGGGTCTACCTGCAGGCGGAGGGCCCCTACAGGGCGCATAAGGACAATCTGAACCTGTTCTTCGTGAAGAGCTCCAACGGCGCCATGGTGCCCGTGACGGCTCTCGGCACGACCTCGTATACCACCGGTCCAGGAACCGTGAAGAGGTTCAACATGTTCTATTCAGCGAAGATCAACGCTGAAGTCGCCCAGGGCTACAGCTCCGGACAGGCCATGGATGCGCTGGAGGAGATAGTCAAGGACCATCTGCCTTCCAACGTGGATGTGGAGTGGAGCGGTCTGTCGTATCAGGAGAAGCATGTGGGCGGACAGACGGGCGTGGTGCTGGTCTCTGGCCTTGCTCTTCGTGTTCCTCTTCCTTGCGGCTCTCTATGAGAGCTGGAGCGTCGCCCGTCGCCGTGCTGATGTCGTTGCCTATAGCGATTGCGGGCGCGTATTTCGGAGTGCTGGTATTCGGCTACGACAGCAACATCTATTTCCAGATCGGTCTGGTCATGCTCGTTGGTCTGGTGGCCAAGAACGCCATTCTGATCGTGGAGTTCGCCAAGGAGAACGTCGAGAAGGGCGAGGACCCCGTCCAGGCGGCCGCCGATGCCGCGAAGCTCAGGTTCAGGCCCATCATGATGACCTCGCTCGCCTTCATTCTCGGCATGCTGCCTCTCGTGATGGCCTCCGGTCCGGGAGCCGCGAGCCGGCAGAACATAGGCACCGGCGTGTTCGTGGGAATGATAGGGGCCGTGACCGTGGGCATCGTGTTCGTGCCGTTCTTCTTCGTGTGGGTCTACAGGCTCAAGGATATGATAAGGAACAAGATGAAGAACCGCAGGCCGCTGAAGCTCGGAAAGGGCAAGTCCGCAGCGATGGTGCTGCTGCTTGTGGGCTGCGGCTTCGGCCTGACTTCGTGCTCGCCGTCGAGGTATCTGACCCAGCCTGAGCTGAATCTTCCGGAGACCTTCGACGGGGGAGGTGATGGAGGCTGATTCGCTGGCCGTCGCCGACCTGGAGTGGACCGAAGTCTACGGAGACACGCTGCTCTGCCGCACCATACGCAACGCCCTGGAGTACAACAAGGACATGGAAATCGCCACGCGGCGCATGCAGGAACTGCAGTACCGCTTCAGGATAGAGGAGTCGCGCCTGTTCCCGTCGATTTCGGCGGAGGCCAGCGCCGACAGCGAGCTGAACAACTACGACGGCGCCGGTGCTTCGGACGACCCTGAAACCGGCCTGAAGGCCGAGATGAACTGGGAGGTGGACCTCTGGGGCAAGCTGCGCTGGGGGAGCCGGGAGGCCGAAGCCGAATATCTGGCGAGCGTGGAGGCCCGGCGTGCGGTCCAGATGTCATTGATCGCCGAGGTGGCGCGCTGCTATTTCGAACTCGTGTCGCTCGATGAGGAGCTTTCGGTAGTGAAGGCCACCGTGAAGACGCGTGAGGAGGGTGTGGCCAAGGCGGAACTCAGATTCCAGAGCGGTCTGACCAACGAGATTCCCTACCAGCAGGCTATAGTGGAGCTTGCCACGGCGTCGTCGCTGATTCCTGACCTCGAACGGCAGATCGCCGTCAAGGAGAGCGAACTCGCCTTCCTTTCGGGTTCTTATCCCAAGGAGATGGAGAGGCGTTCTTCGTCGCTGCTGCAGCTGGACTACCGCGACAGGCTTCCCATGGGAGTGCCTTCGCAGCTGGTGATGAGGCGCCCGGACCTCCGTGAGGCCGAGCTGAATCTCCGTGCAGCCGAGGCTTCCGTCGGGGTTGCCAACGCCGAGAGGTATCCGAGCTTCACGATCAATCTCATCGGCGGACTCGAGGACGACAATTTCTCCGGACTGTTCCGCTCGCCCTTCTACTACGCCCTGGGAAGCCTGGCGTCGCCGGTCTTCAACTTTGGAAGGAACAGGGGCCAATTTCAAGGCGGCGGTCGAGGCCTACGAAAGCACTCGCGCCGAGTATGAGAAGGCCGTGATGTCGGCCTACAAGGAGGTCTACGATGCAAGCGTCACCTACAATTCGGCCATAGAGAACACCAATCTGCAGACCGACCTGCTGAACGCCTCGCTGAGGTACTACCAATTGGCGAGCCTGCAGTACATCAACGGCGCGATCAGCTATCTTGACGTGCTGGATGCCCAGAGGCGCTATTTTGACGCGCAGATTTCGCATCTGACGGCGGTGCGCGACGAATATCTCGCGCTCGTGACCCTGTACAAGGCATTGGGAGGGGGCTGGAAGTAGTCGGGCAGGTTGGTTTTCGCCTGGTACCGTGTGGTTTTGGAACGACATTCAAACTATAAAGCCATGAGAAAGAATTTTGGAAGCAAGAGCTGGATGTACCCGCTGCCGGTGCTGATTGTAGCCGCCTACGACAGCGAGGGCCGGCCCAACGTCATGAACGCCGCCTGGGGGGGATTTTCACCGACAACACTATCGGAATCTGCCTCTCCGAGGGGCACAAGACCACGCAGAACATCCTCGCGAGCCACGCTTTCACCGTGAGCTTCGCGACTGCCGGCTGTCTGACCGCCTGCGACTATGTGGGCATAGTGTCCGGCAACAAGGAGCCTGACAAGTTCGCCAAAGCGGGCTTCCATGCGCTGAAGTCGGAGTTCGTGAACGCGCCTCTGATCGAGGAGCTCCCCGTCGCACTCGAGTGCGAACTGCTCTCCTACGATCATGAGAGCTGCTATATGACTGCCCGTATCGTGAACGTGTCGGCTTCTGACGAGGTGCTCGGTGACGACGGCCGTATCGACCCCTCCAAGGCGGGTTTCGTGGCCTTCGACCCTGTCAACAGCGCCTATCTGGCTCTCGGCTCCAAGGTCGGCACCGCCTTCAGCGACGGCAAGGCTCTGAAGTGGGCCTGCCGCCTTGTTTCAGCTGATTTGCAATTTGCTGCTTTGCCGCCGTCGGCGGGCTCGACCTCCGGCAGTAAGAACCACCGCACAGCCCTATACTGCCGGCAGGCTGACTCCGCCGCGGCAGCCTTTGGTGTTTCGGCGTGATTTGCAATCCGCCGTTACTGGAAACTTTAGACTGGTTCAATTCAACTCAGCCTTGCACTCTCATAGACGGCACTTGCGATATTCTCCATTATTTTTGCATTCCCGGCATCCGTTTTTTTTGAATCCTTTATAATCACGACAAGATAACATTTACTGCCATCAGGCATATAAATCACTCCCCGGCATCCCCATCACCTATTTTAATCCCCATCTCTGTTCGGTCTGAACTTCCCGTTTTATGCCCAAAACGTACGCCTGTAGGCAATCCTGCTTTAAGTTTGTCGGTTCCTGTCGAACAATCAAGCATTGCTTTTTCCAAGAATCTAAAATACATATCATTTATTCTTTTTCTTTTCGTCATTGAAGTAGAGATACCATTTTATGAAGTTGTCGACACGGGTTTCCGATAGACCGCGATGAAGCCTCAGCTGGTCTTTTGAGATGCCCGAAGAACGCCTCGAGGGCGTTCGTGGTCTTCGGAAGCCCGGGATGGTCGACGAAGGTGAACAGGTTGTGTATCGCTCTTTTGAGATGCACGTAGGCTTTCCTTAGGTCGTCCCTGACGAAGTAGGTCTGCCCTCCGGGGCGAGCCGCTTTCTCGCAAGCGAACGCGGCATTGAGTTCATCCCAGTCGCGGAACGACCTGAGCCACCACAGGCGGTCGTTGGCGGTCCTGACATCGCCGATTCTGAGCACCAGGTCCTTGAGCGCCCTCGCCTCGGGAGAGCGTGGCTGTAGCGTTATGCGGTTCAGGCACTCCCTCCGGACATGGACCATGCACCTCTGCCTCGGGACGCTGGGGTAGACATATTCGGCCGCCCGGACGATGTTGTCCCCGCCGTCCGTCGTAATGCCCGCTATCTCATAGCCCATCTCCCTTATGGCCATCAGGTCTGACGCGATCTCGTCGTCGTCCTCGGCCCTCGCGAACCGGTAGAACAGCGTCCGCCTCTGGTTCTCGGCCCTATACACGATGAGGCAGTGGCCGTCCGAATAATATGTGCCGTCAATAAGCAGATAAACTGGAGCCGTCGTCTTTATATTCCATGTCGGATATTCGTCCAGGTATTCATCGAACCACCGGTGGAGCTGCCTGCTGCTGTAGCCGCTGGCCCTTGAGATTTCCTCGATCGTCATCCTTCCTGAAACCCATTTCCTGAACCACGGAAACCGATTCGATTTCGAGACGTCTTTCCTCCGGGTCGAAAATAGAGACTTGCAATTTCTGCACTTTAACCTCTGAATGCCGTTCCGCACTCCCCATTTGATGATGTCCAAAGACCCGCATTCCGGGCAGAGTTGGCGTCGCCCCATTTTTCGATTATCACTCATCAGATGAAACGCGTTTCATCTAATTTCTTTATATTGCAGAATCTTAACAAGTTATAAGGACCTGATCGACTATGCTGGCGGTTTCGCGGGCGATGCGTTCAGAGGCGACCTCTCCGTGGTCCGCGTGAACACCGAGGAACGCCAGATATTCACCGTCTCCGGCGATGAGTACTCCACCTTCGCCCTTGAGGACGGCGACAGTGTGAACGTGAGGTCCAATCTCAGCAGGTTCGCCAACAGGGGTCGAAGTGTCCGGCTACGTGTTCCGTCCCGGCATGTATGAGCTCGGAGGCGACATCGCCACGGTGCGTCAGCTCGTCGAGGCGGCCGGAGGCGTGACCGAGGACGCCTTCCTCTCCAGGGCCGTCCTACTCAGGGAGAAGGAGAACTTCGACTATCAGAACGTTCCGATAGACCTCGGCAAGCTTCTTTCAGGTGAGGTCGAGGACATCGTCCTCCGCAGGAACGACGTCCTTCTCGTTTCGGGAATCCATGACATCGAGGACAGGGGCACCCTGACCATAAACGGCTTCGTCGCCAATCCGGGCACCTTCCGTTTGCCGAGAATACAACCATCGAAGACCTCGTGCTGCGTGCCGGCGGTCTGCTCGACGGAGCGTCCACCGCAAGGGTCGATGTCGCGAGAAGACTCTACGACCCTGCGACCATGGAGTCGTCCGACACTCTCGGCTTCTCGTTCAGCTTCTCCATGGCTGACGGGCTCGCCATGGGCGGAGGTGAGGACTTCGTCCTGGAGCCTTACGACGTGGTGTCAGTGCGCAGGAGTCCGGGATACCGCCCCCAGAGGTTCGTATCTCTCGAGGGACAGGTGCTTTTCCCCGGTGAATATGTGCTGCTCAGCGAGGGTGAGAGAATTTCCGACCTGATTGCGAGGGCCGGCGGTTCTTTACCGGAACTGCCTATCTCGACGGAGCGAGAATCGTGAGGCAGTACAGGGACAACGAGGTGCGCAGCGCCATCAACGAGTCAATCGAGAAGATTTCAGCCTCGGCCTTGCGCGATACGATGGAGGTCGAGATGGCAAGTGAATACGTGGTGAGCCTCGACCTCGCCCAGGCTATGGCGCACCCCGGCTCAGAAATGGACATGGTGCTTCAGGAGAACGACCGCATCATCGTTCCCGAATATGTCAACACCGTCCAGGTGATGGGAGAAGTGATGTTCCCCAACGCGGTGGTCTATACCCCCGGCAAGTCCCTCCGCTACTACATCAACGCCGCCGGAGGCTTCACGCAGAGCGCGAAAAAGTCGAAGGCTTACGTGATCTACATGAACGGGAAGCGCCGCCAGGAGCGGACTTGGAAAGGACAAGGTTCATCCCGGCTGCACCATAGTGGTGCCCAAGCGTCCCGAACGCAGGCCCATGACCACTTCTGACGTGCTTGGTACGGCATCCATGGCGTCGTCACTTGTAAGCACCCTGACCGTGCTCGTCAATCTGCTGAAGTAAAGGCTACGCCTGATTCCTATACTCTCATTTATGGAAGAAAAAAAGAACATACGGCCTTCCGCACCGGTTCAGGAGGAGCAGTATGAGGAAATAGACCTTATGGAGCTTCTGAGAAAGCTCCTGAAGAACTGGAAAACCATTCTCAAGTGGTGCTGCGTGGCCGGCGTCATCGGTCTCGTGGTGGGCTTCAGCATACCCAAGGTGTACACGGTGTCGTCAAAACTGGCTCCGGAGATAGTCTCCCGCACCAATTCCTCGCTGTCGTCGCTGGCATCGATCGCCGGTGTCAACCTCAACAACATGTCGACATCCGACGCAGTATATCCCGAGCTGTATCCCGAGATAGTCAGCTCCACACCCTTCGTGGTGGAGCTTTTCTCCATCCCTGTCGAGATCGAGACCCGAAAGGAGGGGTACGGTCCGCACAGACCTCTACACCTACCTGCGCGACTACACGCGCAGCCCCTGGTGGAGCGCGGTCTTCTCCGCACCCTTCAAGGCTCTTGGCTGGCTGATGGACCTTGTCAGAGGCGGTGACGAGGAGGAGGTCGAAGGCTATGCCTCTCTCGACCCCTACGCCCTCACGCCAGAGCAGGAGGCCATAGTCAAGGCGATACGCGAGAGCGTGAGCCTCCAGGTCGACAGCAAGAACTCCATGATAACCTTTGGAGGTGTCCGCCCAGGACCCCGTGGTGGCCACCGACCTCTCCAAGGAGGTGATTTCCAGAATCGAGTCCTACGTGACCGACTACAGGACCGAGAAGTCTAGGAAGGACTCGACTACTACGAGCAGCTCTATGAGGAGGCCCGCGAGGAATACTACGACGCCCAGCAGCGTTATGCGCGCTACGTCGACGCCAACCAGAGCGTGGTGCTCAGAAGCGTGATGGCCGAGCAGGACAGGCTGAAGAACGAGATGGACCTCGCCTATAATCTGTACAACACCTGCGCGCAGCAGGTGCAGATGGCGAAGGCCAAGGTGCAGCAGGAAACCCCCGTGTGCGTGGTCGTGGAGCCTCCCACTCTTCCCACTCAGCCTTCCAAGCCTTCTAAGATGCTCACTCTGGTGGCTTTCGTATTTCTGGGCGCCTGCCTCTCCGCAGTATGGGTGCTGTTCGGAAAGGACTGGGTGGCGGACCTGAGGTCAGGCCTCAAGACGGCGAAGACGGACGCCCCTGCAACAGTTGGGGAGAAATAGTCCGTGGAAGAGAACATACGCATCGAGGGCGCCAGAGTCAACAATCTTAAGAACCTCACATTGGAAATACCCCGTGGAAAGCTCGTCGTCGTGACGGGCATTTCCGGTTCGGGGAAGTCCTCCCTCGTATTCGACACCCTCTACGCCGAGGGACAGAGGCGCTTTTCGGAGAGCCTCTCGTCATACGCGCGCCAGTTCCTCGGCCGCATGACCAAACCCGACGTGGACTCGATAGAGGGCATTCCGCCCGCCATAGCCATAGAGCAGAAGGTGACCACCAGGAATCCGCGCTCCACGGTCGCCACCACCACGGAGATCTACGACTACCTGCGCCTCGTCTTCGCCAGGGTCGGCCATACCTTCTCGCCGGTTTCCGGCGAAGAGGTCCATAAGGACACGGTCGACGACGTGATGGCGTGGCTGGAAGGCCGAAGCGGCACCTGCTACGTGCTGGCCGACCTCCGCTGGTCTGCGCGCGACGACAAGGTGGAATTGATGCTGAGCCTCAAGGAAGACGGATACAACCGTCTCTATGCCGACGGGCAGCCGCGCCGCATCGACGAGGTGCTGCAGTCTGACGGCGACTATCCTGCCGACGCCTGGCTGCTGGTGGATCGCGTGCGCCTTCCGGAAAGCGGCGGGATGGACGCCGACACCCGCACCCGCCTGCTGTCGTCGGTCGCCGACGCATTCTCGCGGGGAAGCGGCGACATGGCCGTGGCGGAGGAGGACGGCGGCCTCAGGCGGTTCTGCAGCCGTTTCGAACTCGACGGCATCGTGTTCCGCGAGCCCGACGAATATCTTTTCAGCTTCAATTCGCCGCTCGGCGCCTGTCCGGTCTGCGGCGGCCTCGGAAAGATCATAGACGTCAGCGAGGACCTGGTGATTCCCGACAAGACGAAGAGCATCTACGACGGGGCCATAGCCTGCTGGCGCGGCGAGAAGATGGGCTGGTTCAGGGACCATCTGATCAAGGTGGCCGACCGCTACGGCATCCCTGTCTTCGAACCCTGGTGCAACCTTTCCGAAGAGGTGAAGAAAACCATCTGGGACGGACATTCCGTCGAAGGCGACGAGGATTCCATAGTGGGAATCAAGGAATTCTTCGACTGGGTGGAGACCCAGCGCTACAAGATACAGTTCAAGTACATGCTCAGCCGCTTCAGCGGACGCACCGAATGCCGCGCCTGCGGGGGAAGCCGCCTGCGCAAGGAGGCCCTCTGGGTCCGCGTGGGCGGAAAGAACATCCACGAGCTGCTCTCGATGAACGTCGACGAGGCTCTGGCGTTTTTCCGCGACCTGCAGCTCAGCCCCTCCGAGAGGGAGGTGGCCGCCGAGCCTCTTGCCGAGATAGTGTCGCGCCTGGAGTGCATCCGCGACGTCGGGCTGTCGTACCTGACGCTGAGCCGCGCCTGCAACACGCTTTCGGGCGGCGAGAGCCAGCGCATCAACCTGGTGACCGCGCTCGGCTCCAGCCTGGTGGGCTCGATGTACATACTCGACGAACCCAGCATCGGCCTGCATCCCCGCGATACGGAGAAGCTGATCGGGGTCCTGTGGCGCCTGCGCGACATAGGCAACACGGTGATAGTCGTCGAGCACGACGAGGAGATCATGCGCGCCGCCGACCTGCTGATCGACATGGGGCCGCTTGCAGGCCGCGCCGGAGGGGAGGTCGTCTTCTCCGGGAAACTCGGCGACAAGCTGCCGCCGGAAGCCGTGAAGAACTCCATAACCCTCCAGTATCTCTCCGGTGAGCGCGGCCGCTACCAAAGGGAGAAGCGCGGCTGGCAGTATTCCATAGTGGTGAAGGGCGCTATGGAGCACAACCTCAAGGACATAGACGTGCGCTTCCCGCTCGGGGTTCTCACAGTGGTCACCGGAGTCTCCGGTTCCGGAAAGTCTTCGCTGGTCGGCGACATACTCTACCCGGCCCTGTACCGGCATATCCATGACGCCGGCGACCGTCCGGGCACCTTCCGCGGGCTGGGCGGCAACCTCGACCGCATCACCAGGGTGGAATATGTCGACCAGAACCCCATAGGACGCAGTTCCCGCTCCAACGCCGTCACCTACCTCAAGGCCTACGACGACATACGCAAACTGCTGGCCTCCCAGCAGTATGCCAAGATAAACGGCTTCGGCCCCAACTACTTCTCGTTCAACACCGACGGCGGACGCTGTCCGGAGTGCCAGGGCGAGGGAGTGGTGAGGATAGAGATGCAGTTCATGGCCGACGTGGAGATGGTCTGCGAGGCATGCGGCGGCAAGCGCTTCAAGCCGGAAGTCCTGGAGGTGCGCTACCGCGGAAAGAATATCGACGACATCCTCGGCATGAGCGTCGACGAGGCCATAGAGTTCTTCGCTGCAGGAACCGAGCCGGAGTCGCAGGCCGTGGCGTCCAAGCTGCAGCCGCTCAGGGACGTGGGTCTCGGCTATATCAAACTGGGGCAGAGCAGCTCCACGCTCTCCGGAGGCGAGAGCCAGCGCATCAAGCTCGCGTATTTCCTGTCGATAAGCAGGAATTCGGGCAAGCCCGAGAAAATCATGTTCATCTTCGACGAGCCCACCACCGGCCTGCATTTCTACGATGTCGAGAAGCTGCTCAGGGCATTCGATGTCCTGCTGGCTGCCGGACACAGCCTCGTGGTGGTGGAGCACAACCCCGACGTGATCAGGTCGGCCGACTGGGTCCTGGACCTCGGACCCGACGCGGGAGACGCCGGAGGCGAACTTTGTTTTCGAAGGAACGCCGGAAAATTTGAAAAAAACTGATACCTTTACGGCAAAATACATTTGATGAAGAGAATAGCCGCTATTACCATGGTCAGAAACGATGATTTCTTTCT
>VOFD01002961.1_pt1 | contig 25388 bp, 26 predicted proteins | sample 5384101 | NCBI WGS metagenome assembly VOFD01 (sample SAMN12384723, study PRJNA508395) | human gut metagenome | isolation source: healthy gut C | host: Homo sapiens
CGGCAGGGAAATGCTAAAGACGGTACTTGCGGTGGCGAAGCAGTGCGGATATGAGCAGGCAGAACTTGAAGTGGTGAGCACAAACACACCTGCCATCCGACTGTACGAGAGCCTCGGGTTTGAGATCTGGGGAACGCAGCCGCACAGTGTCCGGTATCGGGACGGCAGCTATGCGGACGATCACTTTATGGTGAAGCGCCTGGTATAAATCTGCGATTATGTTGGAAAACCCGGAGACTGGAAGCCGGCAATGCTTGTTGAAAAATGGATGTTGCAAGCCGGCAATGCTTGTTGAAAAATGGGTGTTGCAAGCCGTCGATTGCATTTTTACAATCTGGAAACGGCAATCCGGCACAAAAATAGAATGAAGGCAGAAGCATTGCGGTGCAGGAATGTGGCAGGAATGCTTTTTAATTTCATAGGAAATACCGTGATACATTCATGTGTGAAAGTGAAACTTTCCTATGAAATGAAAAAAAAACGCTCCGCGAGGATGCGCAGCTCGCGGTAAGGAAAATATCGCTTTGCGAACCGCTCGCGCGCGGAGAATCTCGCAAGTCTTGTGGAGAGGCAGGCGCCGGGAGTTGCAGTGTGTGCGGTAAGTGCGGTAACGGGCGAAGGGATGGAACACGTGCAACGCTATCTGGGTGCGGGAAAAACGGTAGTGCTGCTGGGATCATCCGGTGTCGGCAAATCCACGTTTGTGAATGCGCTGTGTGGGGGAGACGGTTATGGATACCGGCGCGATCCGGGAGGATGATTCCAAAGGACGCCATACGACGACTTACCGGCAGATGATCCTTCTGCCGGATGGCTCCCGTGTCATAGATACACCGGGAATGCGCGTACTTGGCGTAGGGGATGCAAAATGCGGGATGGATACGACATTTTCGGATATTGAGGAATTGGCGCAGCATTGCAGATTCAGAGACTGCAGACATGAAAAAGAGACGGGGTGTGCGGTGCAGGAGGCAGTGCGGGACGGAAGACTGCCGGAACGCCGGCTGCTTAACTATAAGAAGCTTCTGGCGGAGGCGGCGCATGCGAAGCGACGGGAAGAGATCGCGCGGAAGAAGCAGCTGCGGAGCGTGGAGCGGAAAAAGAACCCCGTGAGAAAAAAGCAGTACAAAGCCGAATGAGAGAGGCGGAAGGGTGTACCGTGAAAAAACGTGATTGAGTGTAACTGTGTGACCGGCGACTATTCCATGCTGCTGGAGGTTTTGTTTGAAAATACGATGGAACTCGACCGTTTTATCGGGGAATTGCAGTATTTTGGACGGACAAAGACGCTGATTGTGTTCTCTACCTCTGTAGAACACCGCGGTGTGGAGCTCTAGGGCGTGTTTTTGGCGGAAAAACCGCAAAGAAATCAAAAAAAGCTAGTATTTTCCGGTCTTGTATGTTATAATCCTTAAATGACTGTGATAGTCGTAGTACGCCCTTTTTTCCGAAAGACAGGCAGGAACCCTTAAAAAAGGGCTGCAGGCGACTGGCGTGACGAATGTCATGCGATGGACGGAAGATGTACATGATATTTCATATATATTAAGGAGGAAGATAGTTACAATGAGTGTACAGGTAGAAAACTTAGAAAAGAATATGGCAAAGCTTACCATTGAAGTGGCTGCCGAAGAAGTAGAGAAAGCAATCCAGGCTGCTTACCTGAAAGAAAAAGGCAAGATCAGCATGCCTGGTTTCCGTAAAGGTAAAGTTCCGAGAAAGATGATCGAGAAGATGTACGGCGAGGCAGTGTTCTATGAGGACGCAGCAAACACCCTGATTCAGGAGAACTATCCTGCAGCAGTAGAGGAGAGCGGTATTGACATCGTATCCAGACCGACCATCGACGTGGTACAGATCGAGTCCGGCAAGCCTTTCATCTTCACAGCAGAGGTTGCTGTAAGACCGGAAGTAAAGCTTGGCAAGTATCTTGGTGTTCAGGTAACCAAGATCGATACCTCCGTATCTGACGAAGAGGTAGAGGCAGCAGTAGAGAAAGAGAGAAATAACAACGCAAGAACTGTTACCGTTACAGACAGACCGATCGCAAACGGCGATACCGCAGTGATCGACTTCGAGGGATTTGTTGATGGCGTTGCATTTGAGGGCGGCAAGGGTGAGAATCATCCGCTTGAGATCGGTTCCCATTCCTTCATCGATACGTTCGAGGATCAGCTCGTAGGCAAGAATGCCGGCGACGAAGTAGAAGTAAACGTAACCTTCCTGAGAAGTATCAGGCAGCAGATCTTGCCGGAAAGCCTGCAATGTTCAAGGTTAAGATCCACGAAGTAAAGTGCAAGGAGCTTCCGGAACTGAACGATGAGTTCGCACAGGATGTATCCGAGTTCGATACCTTAGAGGAGTACAAGGCTGACGTTAAGAAGCTCCTTGAGGTAGAGAAGGAGAACGAGGCTAAGAAGACCAAGGAGGACGAGGCAATCCAGAAGATCATTGACAAGTCCACCATGGAGATTCCGGAGGCAATGATCGAGACACAGTGTGAGAACATGGTCAATGAATTTGCTCAGAGACTGGCACAGAGCGGTCTTTCCATGGAGCAGTACATGCAGTTCTCGGTCTGACACTCGACAAGTTAAAAGAGCAGGTTCGCCCGGAAGCTGAGACACGCATCAAGAGCAGCCTGGTATTAGAGCAGATTGCAAAGGATGAGAAGATTGAGATTACCGATGAAGAGCTTGATGCTGAGATTGAGAAGATGGCAGCACAGTACGGTATGGAAGCTGACAAGCTCAAAGAGTACATCGGCGACAACGAGAAGGAATCCATGAAGAGAGACCTTGCAGTGACCAAGGCAGTAGACCTGATCATGGAGAACGTGAAGGAGAGAGCGAAAGCAAAATCCAAGAAAGAAAAAAGAAGCAGAAGAGAAAGAGGGAACAGAGGAGTAATTCCCCTGTCAGTTCTTATTGCTAAACAGACAGACTGGCTCTATTGGGCCGGTCTGTTTAAGCTTATAAGTAATTATTAAAAAAGTATAAAATGGAGGATCGAATATGAGTTTAGTACCTTACGTCGTAGAGCAGACCAGCCGCGAGAACGCAATTATGATATTTATTCCCGCCTGTTAAAAGATCGTATTATTTTCCTTGGAGAGGAAGTCAATGAGACAACGGCAAGCCTTGTTGTGGCACAGCTTCTGTTTTTGGAGTCCGAAGATCCGAACAAGGACATCCAGCTTTACATCAACTCCCCGGGCGGTATGGTGACAGCGGGTATGGCGATTTACGATACAATGCAGTACATCAAGTGTGATGTGTCCACCATCTGTATCGGACTTGCAGCAAGCATGGGTGCATTCCTGCTCGCGGGAGGAACAAAGGGCAAGCGCTATGCGCTTCCGAATGCGGAGGTCATGATCCATCAGCCGTCCGGCGGAGCCAAAGGACAGGCGACAGAGATCCAGATCGCAGCGGAGAACATTTTAAAGACCAAGAAAAAGTTAAATGAGATTCTCGCTGCCAATACCGGTAAGCCGTACGATGTGGTTGCTGCCGATACTGAGCGCGATTACTACATGTCTGCCGAGGAGGCAAGGCGTACGGACTGATCGACGATGTCATCATCCGCAAGGACACCAAGAAGGAAGAAAGCAAATAAGACCTGATTTTGGCAGGAAGTAAGATAGAACATGGAGAATAGTTAAAAATGGCAGGAAGAAGTGACGATGAGATCCGCTGCTCCTTTTGCGGAAAGTCTCAGGGACAGGTGCGCAAGCTGATCGCAGGACCGAAAGGGGCATATATCTGTGATGAGTGTGTGGACATCTGTGCAGAGATTATTGAGGAAGAGTTTGAGAACGAGGAAGAGACCGGCGCCGCAGAAGAGACGGAGCAGATCAACCTTTTAAAACCGGAAGAATTAAAAGCCTTTCTGGACGATTATGTGATCGGACAGGATCAGGCGAAAAAGGTTCTTTCCGTTGCAGTATATAACCATTACAAGAGAATTATGGCAGGGGACGATCTGGGCGTGGAACTGCAGAAGAGCAACATCCTGATGCTTGGCCCGACCGGTTCCGGTAAGACGCTGCTGGCGCAGACGCTGGCGCGTGTCTTAAATGTGCCGTTTGCGATTGCAGATGCCACAACGTTGACAGAGGCAGGTTATGTCGGTGAGGATGTAGAGAATATCCTCTTGAAGATTATTCAGGCGGCAGATTACAACATTGAGCGTGCCCAGCACGGTATCATCTATATCGATGAGATCGATAAGATCTCCAAGAAGTCCGAGAACGTGTCTATCACGAGAGATGTATCCGGCGAGGGTGTACAGCAGGCGCTGCTTAAGATCCTTGAGGGAACGATTGCATCGGTACCGCCGCAGGGAGGCAGAAAGCATCCGCAGCAGGAACTGATCCAGATCGATACGACGAACATTCTGTTCATCTGCGGAGGAGCATTTGACGGACTTGAGAAGATCATTGAGACGCGTATGGATCAGAAGGCAATCGGTTTCAACGCGGACATCAAGTCAAAGAATGAGTACAATATCGGCGATGTGTTGAAGCATGCGCTGCCGCAGGATTTTGTGAAGTTCGGTCTGATCCCGGAGTTCATCGGCCGTGTGCCGGTGACGGTATCTTTGGATATGTTAGACCGCGACGCCCTGATCCGCATCTTAAAAGAGCCGAAGAATGCGCTGACCAGACAGTACGAGAAGCTGTTTGAGCTGGATGGCGTGAAGCTTGCATTTGACGCGGACGCACTGGAGGCGATCGCTGACAAGGCGCTCGAGCGCAAGACGGGAGCGCGAGGACTGCGCGCGATTATGGAGGCTGTGACGCTGGATCTGATGTACCATATTCCGTCGGATGAGAGCATCACCGAGTGTGAGATCACCAAGGATCTGGTGGAGGAGAAGCTTTCCATTGAGGAGCAGAAATTAAAGACCATAGAAGAAAAATAGAGGATATGTTGGATACAGAAATCTTAAAAATACCTGCGGTTGCGCTTCGCGGGATGGTCATTCTTCCGGGAATGATCGCGCATTTTGACATCAGCCGTGACCGGTCCATCCGTGCGATCGAACAGTGCATGGTGGATTCCCAGAAGATTTTCCTGTCGGCGCAGAAGGATGTCGAACAGGAAGAACCGGGAGCGGACGATGTATACCATATCGGTGTGATCGCAGAAGTAAAGCAGGTAATCAAATTACAAAACAATATCGTAAGAATTCTGGTTGAGGGTATCGAGCGAGCTGAACTTTCGGCTTTTTTGCACAGACGGATCCGTATCTTCTGGCAGAGGTGGCGCCGTGCGTGCTGCCGGAGGAGGGGCTTTCGGAAGAGGCCAAAGCTGCGATGGTGCGCAGTGTACAGGAGACATACAGCCGGTATCAGACGGTAAATCCGCGTGCCGGAAAAGAATTGCTGCGCCAGATCGGTACCATACAGGATCTGCCGAAGCTGATGGATCAGGTTGCGAACAATCTGCCGGTTTCTTACGAAGAAAAGCAGAAGATTCTGGAGGCAATGACACTTACGGAGCGCTATGAGGTATTGATGGCGCTCCTTTTAAAAGAGATTGAAATCACTGCCATCCAGAATGAATTCCAGAGCAAAGTCAAAGAGCGCGTGGATAAGAACCAGAAGGAATACATACTGCGCGAGCAGATGAAGCTCATCCGGGAGGAACTCGGCGAGGACAATACGGAATCGGATGCGGACGAGTACCAGAAAGCACTGGATGCGCTGGATGCCGACCAGGAAGTGAAAAACCGCATCAAGAAGGAGATTGACCGCTTCAAGAGCATCAGCGCGAATTCATCGGAGAGCGCGGTGACCCGCGGTTATATCGAGACGCTGCTGGAGCTTCCGTGGAATAAAGCGTCCGAGGACAACAAAGACCTTGCAAACGCAGAGCGGATTCTGGAGGAAGATCACTACGGTCTGGAGAAAGTCAAGGAGCGTATGTTGGAGTTTCTCGCGGTGCGCAATCTGACGAGCAAGGGAGAAAGCCCGATCATCTGTCTGGTGGGACCTCCGGGAACCGGCAAGACAAGCATTGCGCGCTCTGTGGCGCGTGCGCTGGATAAGAAATACGTGCGGATCTGCCTCGGCGGTGTGCGCGATGAGGCGGAGATCCGGGGACATCGGAAGACTTACGTCGGAGCCATGCCGGGACGCCTTGTGAACGGTCTGCGCAGCGCCGGTGTGAAGAATCCGCTGATGCTTCTGGACGAGATCGACAAGATGAGCAGTGACTATAAGGGAGACACTGCCTCGGCGCTGCTTGAGGTGCTGGATTCGGAACAGAATCATAAGTTCCGGGATCACTATGTGGAGCTCCCGATCGACCTCTCGGAGGTGCTTTTTATTGCGACGGCGAACTCCATGCAGGGGATTCCAAGACCGCTTCTGGACCGTATGGAACTCATTGAGGTGACAAGCTACACGGAGAACGAGAAGCTTCACATTGCGAGAGAACATCTGCTGGCAAAGCAGACGGAGCGCAACGGCTTAAAGGAAGATCAGTTCAAAGTCAGCGACGGAGCCCTCGCGAAGATCATAAGCGGTTATACCAGAGAGGCGGGAGTCCGCGGTTAGAGCGCAGGATCGGGGAGATTGCGCGCAAGGCGGCGCGTGAGATCTACGAAGGAAAAAGCAGCACGGTCGATGTGACGGTGCGCAATCTTGAGAAGTATCTCGGCAAGGAAAAATACAGCCAGGATATGCGCGGTGAGACCGATGAGGTCGGGATCGTGCGCGGACTTGCATGGACGAGTGTGGGAGGAGATACGCTGGAAATCGAGGTCAACGTGATGCCTGGCAAGGGTGAATTCCAGCTGACCGGTCAGCTGGGCGACGTCATGAAGGAGTCGGCACAGACAGGAATCAGCTATATCCGGTCGGTCGGCGGACAGTATGACATTCCGGCGGAGTTTTTCCAGAAAAATGATATTCACATCCATATCCCGGAAGGTGCAGTTCCCAAGGACGGACCGTCTGCCGGCATTACGATGGCGACGGCAATGCTCTCGGCGATTACCGGGACACCGGTGCGGGCGGATGTCGCAATGACGGGAGAGATCACGCTCCGCGGCAGGGTGCTGCCGATCGGCGGATTGAAGGAGAAGCTGCTTGCGGCCAAAAACGCCGGAGTCCGTACGGTCTGTGTGCCGAAGAAGAATGAGAAGGATGTCGAGGAAATATCAGGTGAGATCAAAAAGGGACTGGAAATCGTCTATGTAGAGACAATGGAGCAGGTGCTTCGCGTCGCTTTTTGCGAAAAAGAAGGAGTAGAACATGGTCATCAAAAATGTAAATCTTGAAATTGTCTGCGGAATTACGAGCAAGATACCGGATACGGCTTACAATGAAGTGGCATTTGCGGGAAAGTCGAACGTCGGAAAATCATCGCTGATCAATGCGCTGATGAACCGGAAAGCGCTGGCGCGTACCTCCGCACAGCCGGGCAAGACACAGACGATCAATTTCTACAATATCAACGATGCCATGTATCTGGTGGATCTTCCAGGTTACGGTTACGCCAAGGCATCCGAGGAAGTGAAGGCAAAGTGGGGGAAAATGATCGAGAACTATCTTCACACCTCCAAACGTCTGAAGGCTGTTTTCTCTTGATTGATATCCGGCATGATCCGTCTGCCAACGACAGGATGATGTATGAGTGGATGGTGTATCAGGGATTTGCCCCGATCATCATTGCGACGAAGCTGGACAAGATCAAGCGAAGCCAGATTCAGAAAAATGTCAAGGCAATCCGTGAAGGACTCGGCGTGCAGCCGGGAACGATGATCATACCGTTCTCGGCGGAGACCAAGCAGGGTAGAGAGGAGATCTGGGAATTGATCGATTCGCTTGTCCTGCCGCAGGACGAGTAGGAGCCGGGCAGAAGTTTGGGCAGGACGAATTCCGGTGAATTCCAGCCGGAAAAACGGGAGATTAGAAAACACAGGGCGGGAATCGCACATACGAAAACGTGTGTGCGGTTCCCGCTTTTTGCGTTCTGGTGCGGCAAACTTTAACGCTTCCGTGACAAGTTGCCCATTGCGCATGACAGAGGGTTCGTGATAAAATAAAACTGGTAAAATTTTTTGGTGTATACAGGGAAAAGGGATTACAAATGCGCGCATAAAAGCGTTGGAGGATGATAAAAATGAAGAAAAAGAAGATCGTTATTGCACTGGGACATGACGCACTGGGAACGACACTGCCGGAGCAGAAGGAAGCTACGAAGCGCACGGCAAAGGCGGTCGCTGATTTTATCCGTGAGGACTATCAGGTGGTCATCACGCACAGCAACGGCCCGCAGGTCGGCATGATTCACACTGCGATGAATGAGTTCTGTCGTCTGTATCCGGAATATACGGCGACGCCGATGTCTGTCTGCTCGGCGATGAGTCAGGGATATATCGGATATGATCTGCAGAATGCGATTCGTGCAGAGCTTCTGAACAGAGGTATCTACAAGACCGTATCCACGATCCTGACACAGGTGGTGGTTGATCCGTACGATGAGGCATTCTATAAGCCAAGCAAGATCATCGGCCGTGTGATGACGGAGGAAGAGGCAGAAGCAGAGGAGAAGAAGGGCAACCATGTGACGAAGGTGGCAGACGGCTACCGCCGTATCGTGGCAGCGCCGAAGCCGGTCGATATTGTGGAGATGGATGCGATCCGCGCACTGACAGATGCGGATCAGATCGTTGTTGCCTGCGGAGGAGGCGGTATACCGGTTCTTTCCCAGGACAATCATTTAAAGGGAGCAAGTGCAGTGATCGAGAAGGACCTGGCAGCCGGAAAGCTTGCAGAGCTTCTGGAGGCAGATATGCTCGTGATACTGACAAGCGTAGACAATGTGTGCCTGGACTACGGCACAGAGAATGAGCGCCCGCTGAGTTCCATGACAGTGGCGGAAGCAAAGAAATATATGGAGCAGGGACAGTTCGGCGAGGGGGCTATGCAGCCGAAGATTCAGGCTGCGATCGACTTTATCGGTGATTCGGCGATCCGCTCCGTATTGATTACAAAGCTTCATGTGGATGGAAGCCAGGTAACTCCGGGCATGGGCACCATGATTACAAAATAAAGTGACAGAATAAAGAGAGGAATATTATGTTAAGAAAGACAAAAAATTGTATGTACGTTAGGACCGTCGACGGATGATGAGAATGTGATGCGCAGCCTGATCGAGGAAGGCATGAATGTGGCGCGCTTTAACTTTTCACATGGAGGACACGAGGAGCAGTTTGGAAGACTTACGATGCTTCGCAAGCTGCGAGAGGAAATGAAGCGTCCGGTGGCGGCTCTACTGGATACAAAGGGGCCGGAGATCCGTCTGAAAGAGTTCGCAAGCGGCAAGGTGGAGCTGAAGAACGGACAGACATTTACTCTGACGACGGAGGATATCGTGGGCGATGAGAGCCGTGTGGCGATCACGTACAAGGATCTGCCGGACGATGTGAAGCCGGGAGATACCATTCTGATCGATGACGGACTGATCGGTCTGGAAGTCAAGAAGATCCAGAAAGTATCGGGCACAAAGGCGGATGCAGAGGGCAAAATGCCGATGGATATTGTCTGTACCGTTATGAACGGCGGTATGGTTTCAATAAAAAGGGCGTGAATGTTCCGAACGTGGAGCTTTCCATGCCGTACATCAGCGAGAAAGACTACGGCGATATTGTATTTGCGGTGGAGAACGACTATGATTTCATTGCGGCATCCTTCGTGCGCTGCGCGGATGACGTGCTTGCAATCCGCAAGATTCTTGAGGAAAAAGGCGGCGAGGACATCCATATCATCGCGAAGATCGAGAACATGCAGGGTGTGCAGAACATCGATGAGATCATCCGCGTCTCCGACGGTATCATGGTTGCCCGTGGCGACATGGGTGTAGAGATTCCGCTTGAGGACGTTCCTGTCATTCAGAAGATGATTATCAAGAAAGTCAGCGGTGCCGGAAAAGTGGTTATCACGGCGACCCAGATGTTGGATTCCATGATGAAACATCCGCGTCCGACCCGCGCGGAGGCGACAGACGTTGCCAACGCAATCTATGACGGAACGAGTGCGATCATGCTTTCCGGTGAGACGGCTGCCGGCCAGTATCCGATCGAGGCATTGAAGACGATGGTCCGCATTGCGGTTCGCACCGAGTGCGATATCAACTATCTGCAGCGTTTCAAGGACCGTAAGAATATGAGCAGCCCGGATGTGACGAACGCGATTTCCCATGCAACCTGTACGATGGCGGGAGACCTCAATGCGGCGGCGATTCTGGCAGTATCCAAGTCCGGACGCACAGCGCGCATGATCTCCAAGTACCGCCCGTACTCTCCGATCATCGGCGCGTGCCTGACGGAGAAAGTATACCGTCAGCTCGGACTTTCCTGGGGCGTTGCACCGCTGCTTCTTGAGCAGAAGAATAAGGCGGAAGAACTGTTTGACTATGCGGTTGACACTGCAGAGACGGCAGGTCTGATCAGCAAGGGCGACGTGGTTGTTCTGACTGCCGGCGTACCGCTCGGCGTAACCGGAACGACCAACCTCATCAAGGTACAGGTAGCCGGACATATCTGGTAAAGGGAAAAGGAATTGCAGGTAAGAAGATTGCAGCAAACCTGTGCGTCTGCCACAGCGAGGAAGATCTTGCGAACTTCAAAGAGGGAGACATCATCGTTGCAGCCGATACCAACAACCGCATGATGGAGCAGATGCGTCAGGCATCCGGTCTCATCGTGGAGGCGGACAGCGACAGCTGCCATGCGGCGATCGCAGGACTCAGTCTGGATATTCCGGTACTGATCGGCGCTAAGAACGCACTGGAGGTATTAAAGTCCAGCGCTTATGTAGAGCTTGACAGCGAAAACGGAGTTGTGACAGCGATCTAAGTGATAGCGAATATGTGAAAAAAGCCTCACGCGGTTCTTCCATGGGAAGACCGCATGAGGTTCTTTTTTTAAAGAAACTGTCACAATAAGCATAGCCCCCTTTTTGGGTGACAAGTAATATTACAGGGATACTAGAGAATAAAAAGTTCCAGAATAAACAGACGGCGGCAAATTCTTTGAAGCAAAATTCACGTATTCTTCCATGCCGCAGCTGGCATCCCGTTCCGTGTCTTGGCCACGTTTGGACACTCACGGAGTGTGTCCGACAAGCCGCAGACAATGAGCGGACTTTCTGGTGTCCCTAATGGCACCTCTTCACAGACAATATAAAACCGCGCGAACCGAAACTCGTTGCCATCTGCTATTAAAAATATGGCAGATGGCAATTCAAAAACATCGGCTTCGCGCGGTTATGTTTTGTTCAGAGGTGCCAATAAGGGACACACAAAAAGTCCTAAAATTGTCTGCCGGCTTGCGGACACAGTCCATAGAGTGTTCCAAACTTGGAAAGACACGGATCATCACAGATGCCAGCGGCGACATGGTTAGAAATACCGGATTTTGCGGTCAGAATTTGCCGTCGCATGTTTATCTGGAACTTTTAAGTATCTATTTCTTATAATATTAGCGGGTTATCCCATTACAACCTCGACATTCACGTCCTTCTTTCCGTCCGCGAGTGCGATCGGAATCATGCCGCCGGAGATCCCGGACACATCGACATCCTTGCCGTCGACGGTCATGGAAATGACCCCCTTTTCCACATGGTTCGGGTTCTTGACGGTCACGTGGTAAGTCGTACCGCGGAAATCTCTTCTGGCGGTAAAGCCATCCAGAGAGGACGGAATACACGGATCGATCACCAGTCCGTCATAATCCGGGCGGATGCCCAGAATGTACTGGGGAGACGTCAAGGAACGTCCATGCAGCCGTTCCGGTCAGCCAGCTGTTCTTGGCCTCACCGAAATTCTTGGCATCTTTGCCGGCGATCATCTGTGAGTAGACATATGGCTCGGTGCGGTGGACTTCACTGATGTCCTCGATGTAGGCAGGACAGGTTCTAGTGTATACCTGCCATGCGCGGTTGCCGCGTCCGACGACTGTCTCAGCAATCGAAATCCACGGATTGTTGTGACAGAAGATACCTGCATTTTCCTTGTATCCCGGCGGATAGGAAGAAATCTCGCCGAGTTCTACGTGATATCTGTGGTAAGCCGGCTGCAGCAGAACAATGCCGTACTTGGTGTCGAGATACTTCTCGACAGACTGCATTGCCTTTAAGCAGTTGCCTTCTTTGAGACCGATCTCTGCCATAACGCAGAAGCCCTGTGGCTCGATGAAAATCTTGCCTTCTTCACACTCCTTGGAACCGACTTTGTTCTTGTAGTGGTCATAGGCGCGCAGGAACCATTCACCGTCCCAGCCGGCGTCAAGAACCGTTTTCTCCATATCGGCGATCGCTTTCTCTGCAACCGCTGCCTCGTCATCCATGCCTCTGTGACGGCAGATTGCCGCATAGTCTTTTCCGTAGCGCACGAACATGCCGGCGATAAAGACGGACTCGGCATTCGGACCTTCGGAAGGACCGAACGTCTGGAACGATTCTCCGGGTTCGGTGGAGAAGCAGTTCAGATTCAGGCAGTCATTCCAGTCGGCGCGACCGATTAACGGCAGACCGTGCGGACCGAGGTGCTCCATCGTGTAGTGGAAGGAGCGGCGCAGGTGCTCCATGAAGTCTGTTGCCTTGGAAGGATCACTGTCGTATGGCGTCATCTCATCTAAGATCGTGTAGTCGCCGGTCTCCTTGATGTAGGCGGCAGCACCCGCAATCAGCCACAGCGGATCATCGTTGAAACCGCTTCCGATGTCGGAGTTGCCCTTCTTGGTGAGCGGCTGGTACTGATGGTATGCGCTTCCGTCCTCAAACTGTGTTGCGGCGATGTCGAGGATGCGCTCCCTGGCACGATCCGGGATCAGATGAACGAAACCGAGCAGATCCTGACAGGAATCACGAAATCCCATGCCGCGTCCGATGCCGGACTCAAAATAGGAAGCGGAACGGCTCATGTTGAAGGTAACCATACACTGATACTGGTGCCATACGTTCACCATGCGGTCGAGCTTCTTCTCGGAGGAAGAGATGGTGAAGTGGGAGAGCAGTTTGTCCCAGTATTCCTTTAATGCGGCAAGTGCGGCATCCGCCTTCTCGGTGGTGTCGTAGCGCGCCATCAGGGCTTCTGCCGGTGCGCGGTTGATCACGCCGTCCTCCGGGCGTCCGACCCATTTTTGGTCGATGGGGTTCTCAATGTAGGCGAGAACGAACACGAAAGTTTTAGATTCGCCCGGTGCCAGCGACACGGAAAGGTGATGCGAGCCGACCGGAGCCCAGCCGCTTGCCATGGAATCCTTGGAAGCACCGGTGACAACCACCTCGGGAGCGGAATTCTCTCCGTATGCGCCGAGGAAGGAATCACGGTCGGTGTCAAAACCTGCGATCGGGCGTTGACCGCATAGAGCGCGTAGTGATTGCGGCGCTCGCGGTATTCCGTCTTGTGGTAAATTGCGGAACCGTGAACCTCTACCTCACCGGTGGAAAAATTACGCTGGAAGTTCGTCATGTCATCCATGGCGTTCCAGAGGCAGAATTCCACGTAGGAGAAAACGGAGAACGTCTTTGGCGCGCTGCCGTTGTTGGTGAGTGTGAGCTTGTTGATCTCGCAGCTGTCGTCGACCGGAACAAAAGCGGTCAGCTCTGCGGAGAGATCATTCTTGGAACTGCGGAAGGTGGAATATCCCATGCCGTGATGGCACTCATAGGAATCCAGCTCGGTCTTTGTGGGCATCCATCCAGGATTCCAGATTGTATCGCCTTCCTTAATATAGTAGTAATGACCGTTGCTGTCGAACGGGACGTTGTTATAGCGGTATCTGGTCAGACGCAGGAGCTTTGCGTCTTTATAAAAACTGTATCCGCCGCAGGTGTTGGAGATCAGGGAAAAGAAATCCTTTGATCCCAGATAGTTGATCCACGGAAGCGGTGTCCGCGGAGACGTGATGACGTATTCTTTCTTCGCATCATCAAAATAGCCGAATTTCATGGGCTTACCTCCATTCATATCATGTAAGCATACGCATTTCCGAAACATTTGCAACGAAAATAGGTAAGTGAATTGTTCAAACTGAAATAATTGCGAAAACGATTAAGTAAACAATTTCTACCTAAAAGTATAAACTGTAAAAATAAAAAAAATCAATCAAAATACGCTTAAATACAGGGGAAATGGCAAATTGAACAAAAAAGCGGGCAAAATATGGAAGAAAGATACAAAGCCGTTAAAACTGGATATAGAGACATAAAAAGCGAAAACGTGTAAGAACAATAGGGAAAATACAACTTATAATAGAAGCAAAAGAAACAGAACGAGCAAATATGCACACAAAAAATCAGCGAAAAAAGTGTTAAACTCGCCGAAATGACAAATATGTATTGCATTTTTGCAAAAGATAGCATATAGTAAAAAGTACGAAAACGATTAAGTGATGTTTCGAAAGTGTGGAGGACGCAATGGTATCATTAAAAAACGATAGCTGAGAAATGCGGTGTCTCCACTGCAACGGTAAGCAAGGCACTCAACGACCAGAAGGATGTCAGCGAAGAGACGAAGCATCGGATCAAGAAGACAGCAGAAGCACTCGGGTATTTTCCCAATGCGGCAGCGAGAGCACTCAAGACCAACCGTTCCTATAATATAGGAGTCCTCTTTGAGGAAGAGGCGGGCAGCGGTCTTACCCATGAATATTTCTCGGGTGTGCTCAACGGTCTTAAAGTTCAGGCAGAGAAGCAGGGGTACGATATCACATTTATCAATACCTGTTTTGAGAACCGCAAGATGTCCTATTATGAACACTGCAGATACCGGAACTTTGAAGGAGTCGCAATCGTCTGTGCCGATTACAATGATCCGGACGTCCTGGAACTGATGAACAGTGATCTGCCGGTAGTAACGATCGACTATGTACATCATAACTGTACGGCGGTAAGCTCCAACAACATTCAGGGCATAGAAGACCTTGTGAAGTATATTTACCAGCAGGGGCACCGGAAAATTGCATATATCCACGGTCAGGAGAATTCCTATGTTACCAAGGACCGGCTGGCAAGCTTTTACCGGACGATGGATGAACTGGGACTGGAGGTGCCGGATGAATATATCCGGACTGCCGATTATCTTGAGACGAAGGAAGCAGCAAGGCAGACCAGAGAGCTTTTTAAATCTCGCCGATGTGCCGACCTGCATCATCTACCCGGATGACACCGCCCTGATCGGCGGAAGGAATGTCATCATTGAGATGGGACTTCGGATTCCGAGAGATATCTCCGTGGCAGGTTACGATGGAACGCGCATCTCACAGCTGCTACATCCCAAACTTACCACAATCCGTCAGAACACAGAGCTGATTGGAAGCGAAGCAGCCAAGCGATTGATTGGCACAATTGAAAAACCGCGAACAACTCTCGTTGAGAGAGTCGTTATAGAAGGAAGCTTAGTACCAGGGCAATCCGTAGGAAAATTTTTGCAGAAATAACAGCGGGGCGCAGGAAAAGGTTTCCCAAACCAATGGCGAAAGCCAGACATCTTAAGGAGGAGGGTTTTCTATGAAGAAGAAAATCATTAGCGCACTCTTATGTGCATCCATGGTAGCATCCATGGCAGCAGGATGTGGATCATCCGACACAGCAGACACGACGACAACAGACAACACAGCATCAACTCCTGCAACAGAGGCAGCACCTGCAGCAGATGCAGACACAGAGGCAGCTACAGATGCAACAGCATCCGATGAAGGCAAAGTCCTCAACATCTACTGCTGGAATGAGGAGTTTAAGTCCAGACTGGAAGATCATTATCCGGGCTACACCATCGTAGACGGAACCACAGGAACCATCGGTGATGTAACCGTAAAATGGAACATCACACCGAACGATGACAACGCATACCAGAATAACCTGGATGCTACCTTATTAAAGCAGGCAGATGCAGCAGCTGATGACAAGATCGATCTGTTCCTTGTAGAGGCTGATTACGCATTGAAATATGTAGATACCGATTACACGATGGCTGTGAAGGATCTCGGCATCACAGATGCAGATCTGGCAGATCAGTATCAGTACACCAAGGATATCGTTACCGATTCCAACGGCGTATTAAAGGGTGTATCGTGGCAGGGCTGCCCGGGCGTATTATTCTACAACCGCGAAGCAGCAAAGGAAGTTCTCGGATCCGATGATCCTGCAGATGTACAGGAATATGTAAAAGACTGGGATACTTTCAATGACACAGCAGCAAAATTAAAAGATGCCGGTTACAAGATCACATCTTCCGCAAACGATTCTTACCGTGTATACTCTAACAACGTATCTTCCAAGTGGGTTACAGACGGCAAGATCACGATCGATGACAACATCATGAAATGGGTTGACGATTCCAAGGAGCTTGTAGATGCAGGCGAGACCAGCACAGCAGAGCTTTGGAGCGATGACTGGAAGAAAGGCTTCTATCCAGACGGTAAGGTATTCTGCTACTTTGGACCGGCCTGGTTAGTAAACTTCTCCATGGCAGCTGAGGACGAAGGCAGTATCGCAAACCTCGGCGGATGGGGCGCAACACAGGGACCGCAGGGATTCTTCTGGGGTGGTACATGGATCTGTGCAGCAAACGGAACAGATAACCCAAGCCTTGTAAAAGATATCATGCTTCAGATGACAACCAACGCTGATATCATGAAGGATATCGTTGTTGCAGATGATGACTTTGTAAACAACAAGACCACAATGGAAGCTATGGCAGAAGACACCAGCTACTCCAGCAAGGTATTAGGCGGACAGAATCCGTTAGCTATGTACTGCGCAGGTGTTGACGGTCTTGACTTAAGCAACCTTTCCGCATATGACCAGGGCTGCAACGAGGAGTTCCAGAACGCAATGAAGAACTACTTCGAGGGCAACGCAACGAAGGATGAGGCACTGGATCTGTTCTACAAGGCAGTAGAGGAGAAATATCCGGAACTGACACACTAATCGTGGAACTGTAATCTCAGCAACTGAGAGAATGAGCATCAATAGCTGACGCATCGATGGATGCCAGAAAAAGATGCGAAGGATAGAATGACAGGAGCCACGCCTGCCGGCCATCAGGAAGGCGGGTGTGGCTCATTCTATGCCAAAATACAGGTAATCTGTGTAGAAATGCAGAGCCGACAGCAGGTCTGCAAAAAAAAGGAAGGGCTGCTGTGAGCTCTGTATACAAAGGATAGGGGTTCCGATGGATCTCCGGGAGCGGAAGACCAGCCGGAACGCGTATCCGGCAATTATAAAAGAAGAAGGGGCAAATGCTATGAAAAAGAAGTCAAAAAGCCGTTCGGTATAATAAATGGGGCTATATCTTTTTTACTTCCATTTATTATCGTGTATGTGATTTTTCAGTTGATTCCGATGGTAACAACCATTTACAACAGTTTCTTTGAGAATTATCTGTCGGGCCTGACACAGATCGGACCGAATTTTGTCGGACTTGCAAACTATAAAAAGCTGTTTTCAGACGGAGACATCTGGGTTTATGCCAAGAATACCATGGTGATGTGGATTATGTGTTTCATTCCGCAGATCTTTCTGTCACTGCTTTTGGGCGCATGGTTCTCGGATGTGAGTCTGAAGTTAAAGGGACAGCGGTTCTTTAAGACGGTCATGTATCTGCCGAACCTGATTATGGCATCTGCATTTGCCATGTTGTTTTTTACCCTGTTTTCCGACAGCGGTCCTATCAACTCACTGCTTATGCAGATTGGCTTTATCGATACACCTTACAAATTCCTTTCCAATGTTGGAAGCACAAGAGGACTGGTTGCATTCATGAATTGCCTGATGTGGTTCGGCAATACGACAATCCTTCTCATGGCAGGAATGATGGGAATCGATACCTCACTCTTTGAGGCTGCCGAGGTAGACGGGGCGACTTCCATGCAGGTATTCTTCAAGATTACGTTGCCGCTGCTGCGCCCGATTTTGGTATATGTGCTGATTACTTCTCTCATCGGCGGTTTACAGCTGTTCGATGTGCCGCAGATTTTGACAAATGGAACCGGAGATCCGATGCGTTCCTCCATGACGCTGATTATGTTCTTGAATAAGCATCTGTACAGTAAGAACTATGGTATGGCGGGTGCGTTGTCAGTTGTATTGTTCTTCATCACCGGTGTATTAAGTCTTGTAGTATTTAAGATTACCGGCAATGACAAGAGAAAGGGGTGAGCTGTATGGAAACAAGAGAAGTACATAAAGGAATGAATATTCATACAAGAAGAGCCATTGCATATGTGGTATTGACGATTATTTCGTTTTTCTGTCTGTTCTGGTTCTACATCCTGTTTGTGAATGCAACGAGATCAAACGGACAGCTGCAGTCCGGATTCACACTGGCACCGAGCTCGCATCTTCTGGAGAACTGGAAGAATCTGCTCGCGGGAACACTTCCGGTATGGAACGGTATGTTAAACAGTATTATCGTAGCAGGCTTAAGCGCACTGGTTTCCGTTTATTTCTCGACCATGACGGCTTACGCAATCCACGCATATGATTTTGGGCTGAAAAAGTTCATCTATCCGTTCATCCTGATGATCATGATGATCCCGACACAGGTAACGGCACTCGGATTTGTACAGCTGGTCGGAAAGATGCACCTGGAGGATTCTTTTATTCCTCTGATTGTGCCGACGATCGCTGCACCGGTTACATTTTTCTACATGAAACAGTACATGGAAAGCGCCCTGCCGCTGTCCCTCATCGAGGCGGCGCGTATCGACGGTTCCGGCGAGTTCCATACCTTTAATCAGATCGTACTTCCACTGATGAAACCGGCGATTGCGGTTCAGGCCATCTTCACATTCGTAAGCAGCTGGAACAATTACTTTTACACCGGCATTGATCTTACACGATGACAAGAAGAAAACCCTCCCAATCCTGATCGCGCAGCTTCGTGCGGCAGACTGGCTGAAGTTCGATATGGGGCAGGTGTACGTCATGATCGCGTTCTCCATATTCCCGGTTATCGTCGTATACCTGATCCTCTCCAAACACATCGTGCAGGGCGTTGCCCTCGGAAGTGTGAAGGGTTAAAAAATGTGGCAGTCACACGGAACGATGGCATTGTGATAAGCTGCAACTGTTAAAAGACGGGAAGGCTCAAGTTCCGGATGAACCCGGGCGTGAACATTCGTTGGAGCAAAATACGTGAAATTCTTTTCTGCCGTGTTTTTCATCTCATTCTGTGTCTTTGCCACGTTTTGGCAATCCACAGGATGTGTCCGACAGGTTGCAGACAATGAGCGAACTTCCTAGCGTGCCACAAGGCACACACGAAAGTTCTAAAATTGTCTGCGGCTTGCGAACATCTCCTCGTGGAGTGTTCAAAACTTGGAAAGACACGGATCATCGCAGATGGCAAACACGGCAGAATTAGAAATTCCGTATTTTGCGCTCCGAATGTCCACGCTCCGGGTTTGATCTGGAACGTTGTCCTTTCCGATTTTTTTCAGTGTAATATATGACATAGCCGTCCGTTCGCGTGACAGCCTTATTTTGTGGAGACATCGTCAACATCCCGGTATCTGTTGTGCAGATATTCTGCCCTGTGATTGACTTTTTTCAGAAAATTATGTAGTATGGAGTAAGACTAAAGTACGATAGATGCGGGATCTGGGGGTGCTAAGATGAAGGCGGAAGTGGCGCATTTTACGACGGAACAAATGGTTGATATGGTAGGGCTTTTAAGCCCTTGTATGGATGATTACTTGTATGTGTGTGATTTTAAGGAAGATTATTACCAGATTTCACCGAATGCGGTGAAGCGTTTTTGTCTGCCGGCAGATCATTTTCACAATGTAGTGGAAATGCACAGACAGGTTGTATATCCGGATGATCTTGATTTGCTGCTGGTAGAGCTGGAGCTTCTCTCCACGGGCAGGAAAGTATTCCACAATCTGCACTATCGCTGGATGGGGAAGAATCATGAAACGATCTGGATCAACTGCAGGGGCAGAGTATTGAGCGATCCGGAGGATGGATCACCCAGATACCTTGTGGGCTGCATCAATGAGATCGGGGCAAAACAGAAGGCGGACAATGTCAGCGGCCTGTTGGGAGAATATAGTCTGAAGATTTTTTATGAGAGCCGCAGTCCAAAGCTGCCACAGGGATTTTTGCTCAGAATCGGCATCGATGATTTCAAGAACATCAACGAGAGCCACGGCAACGAATACGGAGATTATATTTTAAGAAGAACGGCACAGTGTATTGAGGAAAATATAGGCCCGGAACAGAGCCTGTTCCATATTGTGGCGGATGAGTTCGCAGTTGTGGATTTTTCCGGTGGCAGTGTGGAGACGGCGGAAAAGCTCTTCCATGAGATCAAAAATCCATCTATGCATTCATCGAGCAGAATCAGTACAAAGCAGTGTATACGGTATCTGGCGGTATCGTGGAGAACGGCGATGTGGACAATTCTTTTGAAAACGCCATGAAGCTTTCCGAATTCGCACTCAGTCAGGCGAAGGAGCGCGGGAAAAACAGCTGCTATGTATTTGAACAGAAGGAGTACGAAGATTATCTGAAAAGCCGCACACTGCTGCGGCAGCTGCATCATGCGGTAAATAATGGATTTGAGGGATTTGAGGCATATTTCCAGCCGTTGGTAAATGCTGCAAACGGTGAACTGACCGGGGCGGAGACGCTGCTCCGCTTCCATTCACCGGAGGGTGGGATGGTATCGCCCGGCGAATTTATCCCGATTCTCGAAGAATCCGGTCTGATTATTCCGGTCGGCAGGTGGGTGCTGCGCCAGGCGCTGGATGCATGCAGGGAATGGCAGAAGATTCTTCCGGAGTTCAAGGTGAATGTTAACCTGTCCTATGTGCAGGTGTTAAAGAGCCGTGTTCTCACGGATGTGCGCAGGATTGTTGATGAGTTCGGAGTCAAGCCGTCGAGTGTCTGCATCGAGCTGACAGAGAGCGGTTATCTGGAGGAGAATGAGCGCTTTGACAAAGTCTGGAACGGACTCAAAGAATACGGTGTATTGCTGGCACTGGATGATTTTGGCACAGGATATTCCAACCTGCGTTGTTTAAGCGATTTAAAGCCTGCATATATTAAGATTGACCGGTCGTTCACATTAAAAGCGCTGAACCGTGAATATGAGTACCGGCTTTTAAATCATATCGTGGAGATGTCCCACAGTCTGGGGCTTCACGTATGCGTTGAGGGAATCGAGACAGAGGGCGAACTTACAAAGGCAAAACAGACAGAGCCGGATTATATACAGGGGTTTCTGTTCGGAAAACCTTGCAGCAGGGCGGAATTCACACAGAAGTTCTTCACAAAACAGGCCGGATAAAGGACTTTTCATGCGGGTGTAAATATGCTATACTTGCATTAGGAGTGAGATTATGCCGGAAGAGGTGCGGCGGGATGTGCGGCATCTGCTGACAGAAAGACGAGGAGAAGGAGAATGACAGAGACGGGTTTTTTGATCTTTATGGGGATCTTATTGCTGCTGGTTGTAATTGTGGTCGTGGTTGTGGTGGCTTCTTCGGTAGCCGGAACAGCGGCGGCAATTGCGGATGACGACGATGAGGAAGAATAAGCATCGTAAGACAGCAGAATAGACAAACGCAGATATGCTGCGGAGAATCGAAAGATTCTCGCGCAGCATAAAAATATCAAAAATCGACCGACTGGTCGGACGGAATACAAAGTCAAAGAGAGGATACAGATGTGATTTCAAAATTTAGTGTAAAAAGACCGTACACTGTCATTGTGGGTGTAATCCTGGTGATCGTTCTGGGAGTGGTGTCATTTACTAGAATGACGACTGATCTGCTGCCGGATATGAACCTGCCCTATGCGCTGGTAATTACAACGGATGTGGGCGCGAGCCCGGAGGAGGTTGAGACGGATGTGACGGCACCGGTTGAAGCCTCCATGGCGACGACATCCAGCATCAAAAACGTGAGCTCCGTATCGTACGACAACTATTCCATGGTTATTCTGGAATACGAGCAGAGCGCCAACATGGATATTCTGATTGAGATCCAGCAGAAGCTGGACCAGCTGGAGGGAAGCTTCTCGGACAGCGTCGGAAAACCGATGATTATGCAGATTGATCCGGATATGATGCCGGTCATGGTGGCGTCGGCGGACGTGGAAGGCATGGATGAGTCAGAGGTGTCCTCCTATGTGGAAAATGAATTTTCACCGGCACTCGAGAGCGTGGAGGGTGTGGCTTCGGTAAGTGCTACCGGAGTGCTCGAGGAATCCGTGCAGGTGACGATGGATCAGGAGAAAATCGATGCTCTGAATGATAAGATTCAGGAAAAGATCGAGGAACAGTTTGCAGATGCGCAGAAGGAACTGGATGATGCATCCGCAGAGCTGGAAAATGGCGAGAAAAAGCTGGAGAGTGGCAAGCGCGAACTTGCCAGCCAGGTCAGTGCTGCGGCAAACCAGATTGAGAATGGAAAGATTCAGGCGTATGTCGGCGCATCAGAATTAAAGACGAATATGACCATGATGACTGAGGCAAAAAGATCATGGAGAAGGCAATTCCGGCACTGCAGCAGCTTTATAATGATGGAATTGCAGCCAGACAGCAGCTGGAAGCGCTGAAGAATAGGCTGACACCGGAACAGCAGGAGGCGATTGCGGCAGGCAGCGCACAGATCGAGCAGCAGGCAAATGCACAGCTTGCAACAATCAATGAATCGATCGCCGCATGGGGACAGCAGCTGGAGAGCCTTGGCATCAAAGTACAGACACTCGATGATCTGCCCTATGCAATCGCAGATATGACGCAGAAGCTTGCCGAGATCAATACGGGAATTGCGACCATGCAGGAGGCGCAAAAACAGGTGGATGCCGGAAAGCTGCAGTTAGATGAAGCCTCGGAAAAACTGACAAAAGCCAGCTTGAAGGAATTCTGCAGCTGAGCGAGGCGACAGCGCAGCTTGCCGATGCAAAGAATCAGCTGGCGCAGGGACAGAGCCAGCTGGATGCAGCAAAGGATAGCGCAAAGGAATCTGCGGATCTGAATCAGATTCTCACGGTCGACATGCTTGGTAACCTGCTCGCGGCACAGAATTTTTCCATGCCGGCAGGCTATGTCGGGGAAGGCGAGAACCGCTACATGGTGCGTGTGGGAGATAAGCTGGATTCCGTGGACGAATTAAAGCAGGTGGTTTTGATTGATCTTGGTCTGGACGGAATCGGGCCGGTCTGCCTTAGCGATGTGGCGGCAGTGGAACTGGTGAACAACGCCGGTGAGTCTTATTCCAAGGTAAACGGAAACCCCGCAATCATGCTTTCCATTGAAAAACAGACCGGGTACTCGACCGGGGATGTGACAAAGCGGATCCAACAGAAATTAAAGGCGATGGAGGCAGATAATCCCGCACTTCACACGGCGATCTTGATGAATCAGGGAATTTATATCGATATCATTGTGCAGTCGGTATTGGAAAATATGATCGTGGGCGCGCTGCTGTCCGTCATCGTGCTGATTCTGTTTTTAAAAGACATCCGGCCGACACTCGTGATTGCATGCTCCATCCCGCTCAGTGTTATTTTTTGCGGTGGTGTTGATGTATTTTTCCAATATTTCCTTAAACATTATCTCGTTGTCGGGATTGGCGCTTGGCATCGGTATGCTTGTGGATAACTCTATCGTGGTCATTGAGAACATCTATCGCCTGCGGAGCGAGGGATATTCCATCAAAAAGGCGGCGGTTGAGGGAGCCGGCGGCGTGACCGGAGCCATTATTGCATCGACCTTAACGACGGTGTGTGTGTTCGTTCCGATTGTGTTCACAGAGGGAATCACGAGGCAGCTGTTTGTGGATATCGCACTCACAATTACGTTTACATTGACAGCCAGCCTCATCGTGGCGTTGACGTTTGTGCCGATGATGGCGGCGGGACTACTTAAAATCCCAAAGAGGTGCGGCACGCCTTCTTTGAAAAAAGTGCAGCAGGGATATGCGAAGCTTCTGGAACTGGCACTCAAGTTCAAACCGGTCGTGTTCATCGGTGTGACTGTCCTGCTTGTGACAAGTGCGCTTGCCGCGTATTCCAGAGGATTTTCCTTCATGGATATGAATATGGAAACCGATCAGTTGACCGTGACTGTGGCGACTCTGCACTTGTCGATAAGCATACTTGCCGATGTACTTGCGCTTGTTGAAACGCACGCACGCGATGTTGATGCGCTTGTACTGCGCGATTTGCACTTGTTGAAGCACTTATACTTGCTGATGTACTTGCGCTGGTTGAGGCACTTGTGCTAGCGATATGCCGCACTTGTTGAGCGCAGCCTTTGCTGATGTACTTGCGCTTGTTGAGGCGCATCCCGCCGGGTAATGCTTGACTGTTGAGGCACTCGTAGCGCTGATGTACTTGCGCTGGTTGAGGCCTCCGTACTTGCGCCAATAGCACGCTGCGATGCGCTTGTGCTTGCTGAGGTGCTTGCATGTCAGTGCGCTCGTACTTGCACTTCAATGCTTGCGCTTATCGATGCCACTCGTACTTACTGATGCTCTTGCACTTGTTGATACACTAGTACTTGCTGATGTACTTGCGCTTATTGATGCCTCGTGCTGGCTGAGGTACTTGCACTTGTCGATGCGCTAGTACTAGCGGTATACTTACGCTGGTTGAGCACTTATGCTTGCCGATAGTTGATGCACTCGTGCTGGCTGGTCGCTTACCTTGATGATACGCCGTGAGGCACTGGTGCTGGCTGAAATGTGCCGCGCTGGTCGAAACACTGGTACGCTGAAGTGCTTGCTTATCCGATGCGCTAGGTATTGCTGAAATCACTAGTTGAAACACTAAGTACTTACCAGTATACCTGCACTTGATGATGCACTAGTGCTGGCTGAGGCTGCTTACGCTTGTTGATGCACTCATGCTGAGGTGCTTACGCTTATCGATGCACTAGTGCTGGCTGATGCGCTGGTTGATGCACTCGTACTTACTGATGTACTTGCGCTTATGCCGCGCTTATGCGCTAAGTGCTTACTGGTCGATGCACTTAATACTGATGTGCTTGCACTTATGCCACGCTAGTTGATGCGCGCCTTGCTGATGTGCTTGCGCACAAGTCCGTTATATGCCGCCGAGGTGCTTGCACTGGTTGATGCACTCGTACTTGCTGGATCGCCGCCTGATGATGCACTTATGCTTGCACAAGTACTGGTGCTGGCTGAGGTGCTTGCGCTTGATGATGCACTCGTACTTGCTGATGTGCGCTTGTTGATGCGCCAGCATGCTTGCTGGTGCTTACGCTTGTCGATGCACTTATGCTGGCTGAGTGCTTACGCTTGTCGATGCACCTCGTGCGCTGAGATACTTGCGCTGGTTGATGCGCCATGCTTGCCGATGTACTTGCGCTTATTGACGCGCTAATCGTAAT
>VOFD01001182.1_pt1 | contig 25374 bp, 41 predicted proteins | sample 5384101 | NCBI WGS metagenome assembly VOFD01 (sample SAMN12384723, study PRJNA508395) | human gut metagenome | isolation source: healthy gut C | host: Homo sapiens
TGCTTCCCGGAGTGCCTGGAGAGCGCCCGGGAGCACGAGAAGACCCTGCTGCGCACCGAGGACACCACTGTGGACTTCACCAGCCGTACCATCGAGTTTTTCAACCGGTATCTGGCACCCTGCGTCACCCGCCATGGTGTGCTGCTGGATATTTCCGGTGAGGGCGTCATGATCACCGGCGACTCCGGCGTCGGCAAGAGCGAGTCCGCCATTGAGCTGATCATGCGGGGCCACCGGCTGGTGGCGGATGACGCGGTGGAGATCCGGCGCATTTCCAACCAGCTGATCGGCACCGCGCCGGAAGTGATCCGCCACTATATCGAGCTGCGGGGCATTGGCGTCATCGACGTGCGCCAGCTCTTCGGCATGAGCGCCATCATGGAGGAATCCCGGATCGACCTGGTGGTCCAGTTCGAGCAGTGGGACGAGACGAAGATCTATGACCGGCTGGGCATTGAGGATCACCACATCGACATCATGGGCGTGGAGATCCCCTGCGTCACCATTCCTGTGCGGCCAGGTCGGAACCTGGCCAGCATCGTGGAGGTGGCGGCCATGAACAACCGCCACCGGCGGTATGGCTTCAATGCCGCCCAGGAGCTGGCCCAGCGGGTGGATCTGCGGGCCGAGGGCAACAGGGCAGCCGGAAACAGAAATGAGCGTGGAGGGATCACATCTTCATCGGTATCGACGTGGGCGGCACCAACCTGAAGGCGGGCCTGACGGACGAGACGGGCCGCCTTCTGGCGGCGGCGCGCCGCCCCCTGGACTTCCGGGGGGCGGAGACCTTTGCGGCGGACCTGGCGGATCTGGCGGCGGAGGTGCTCCTGCCGCCGGAGCGGCGCCCGGGGACGGAGGGCGTGGGCATCGGCCTGCCCGGGGCCGTCTCACGGCGGCGAGGTGCTGTTCACCACCAACATCCCCCTGGAGCACGGACTCTGGAGCGCCTGTTCCGCCGGCGGCTGGATCTACCGGTGCTGCTGGGCAATGACGCGGACTGCGCCGCCGTGGGCGAGCTGTTCTGCGGCGCCGGCCGGGGCAGCCGGGACTTCCTGGTGGTGACACTGGGAACCGGCATGGCGGCCGGAATCATTCTGGACGGCCGCCTACGCGGGGACACGGCGAATCCTCCAGCGAGGCGGGCCACATGGTGATCCGCCAGGGCGGCGAGCTGTGCAACTGCGGCCGCCGGGGCTGCTGGGAGCGGTATGCCTCCGCCACAGGCCTCATCCGCAGACGAAGGAGGCCATGGGCCCACCCGGAGAGCGCCCCCTCCACGCCTCTGGCAGCGGAGGCGCGGCGTGGAGGGCCGGACGGCCTTTCTGGCGGCAGAGGCGGGGAGACGAGACAGCTCTTGCAGTCTGCCGCCAGTACCTCTTACCTGGCGGAGGGCGTCACCAACCTGGTGAACATCCTCCCGCCGGAGGCGGTGGCCTTCGGCGGAGGTGTGGCCGGGGCGCCGGAAGGCATCTGCTGCTGAATCCCCTGCGGGAGATCGTGGCACGGAGGCCTACGCCCGCCACGGCGGGCGGGTCACCCGGGTAGTCCGGGCCGAGCTGGGCAACGACGCCGGCGTCATCGGTGCGGCCCTGCTGGGCCGGGCCTAGTCTTTGGAAGTATCGAGGAGGTCCAGAAATGGACTGGTGGATGGATTTGACAAGAAGATGGCGGACTATCTGCCGGATCTGCGGATCGTGAAGGAGGAGCCCATGGGCCGGCACACCTCCTTCCGCATCGGGGGACCTGCCCGGCGGATGGCTTTTCCGGAGCGGGGAGAGCAGCTGGTGCTGCTGCTGGACATGGCCGCCCGCTGCGGCGCCCGTCCCCTGGTGATGGGCAACGGAACCAACCTGCTGGCCCGGACGCGGGCGGGCTGGAATTTGCCTACGGCATCCCCGGCACGGTGGGCGGTGCGGTCTATATGAACGCCGGTGCCTACGGCGGCGAGATGAAGGATGTGCTGCAGTCGGTGCGGTATCTGACGCAGGACGGCGACATCGTGGAGGCAGAGACTGCCGCGCTCGACCTTTCCTACCGGCACAGCATCTTTGAGGAAAACGGCGGCTGCATCCTGAGCGCAAAGTTTCATTTGAAGCGGGGCGACCCGGACGCCATCAAAGCCCGGATGAACGAGCTGATGGCAAAGCGGGTGGAAAAGCAGCCGCTTGACAAGCCCAGCGCCGGCAGCACCTTCAAGCGACGCTGATCGACCAATGCGGCCTCAAGGGCCTGACGGTGGGCGGCGCCCAGGTCAGCGAGAAGCACGCGGGCTTTGTCATCAACCGGGGCGGCGCCACCTGCGCCGACGTGAAGGAGCTGATCCGGCAGATCCAGGCGCGGGTCTTTGCGCAGGCCGGCGTCCGGCTGGAGCCGGAGGTCCGGATCATCGACTGAGAAAGGGGCGGTGCGGACATGGAAATCCTCATCATCTCCGGCCTCTCCGGCGGCGGGAAGAGCAAGGCGGCCTCCTTTCTGGAGGACATGGGATTCTATATCGTGGACAACATGCCCGCGGCCATGATCCTGAAATTCGCGGAGTTCTGTGCCGGAGGAAACGGCCGGTATGACCGGGTGGCCCTGGTGTACGACGTGCGCACCGCCAGCTCCTTCACGGAGCTGTTCGAGGTGCTGGATAAGCTGAAGGCCATGGAGGCCCAGTGCCGGATGCTGTTTCTGGAGGCGTCGCCGGAGGTCATCATCAAACGCTACAAGGAGACCCGCCGCCGCCACCCCCTGGCGGCAGACACCGACTCCCTGGGGGAGGCGGTCCGCACGGGAGAGGGCCTGATGGCGCCCGTCAAGGAGCGGGCGGACTTCATCATCGACACCTCCCGCACTTCCACCGCCCAGCTGCGGGGTGAGCTGCTGCGCCTGTTCGGCCAGGGGGAGGAGCGGGGTGGGATGACCGTCAACGTTACCTCCTTCGGCTTCAAGTACGGCCTGCCTCTGGAGGCGGATCTGGTGCTGGACGTGCGGTTCATGCCGAATCCCTTTTATATCGAGGACCTGCGGCCCAAGACGGGCCTGGACCAGGCGGTGGCGCGACTACGTGTTTTCCAGCAGACCCGGGACTTCATGAAGAAGCTGGAGGACCTGCTCTCCTTCTCCCTGCCCCTGTACGCGGAGGAGGGAAAGACCTCCCTGACCATCGCTGTGGGCTGCACGCGGGGGCATCACCGCTCCGTGGCGGTGACACATGCCCTGACGGTTTTCATCCGCCACCAGGGCTATTCCGTGACGGAGAACCACCGGGACATGACCCGGGGAGGCTGAGAGAGCAAACTTGATGGGGAGGTCAAGGAATTCTACCGACACCCCAAAGGGCCCAGTGGGAGCGGGGCCCCAAGATTGCCGTCATCGGCGGCGGGGCCCGGGCTGTCCACCATGCTGCGGGGCCTGAAGCAGTATACGGAGAAAATATCTCCGCCATCGTCACCGTGGCCGACGACGGGGGCGGCTCCGGTATGCTGCGCCAGGATCTGGGCATGCCCCCGCCGGGCGACATCCGCCACTGTATGGAGGCCCTGGCCAACACCGAGCCGCTGATGCGGGAGCTGCTGCACTACCGCTTCACCGAGGGGTGCCTGGCGGGGCAGAGCTTTGGCAATCTGTTTCTGGCGGCCCTCAACGGCATCTCCGGCTCCTTTGACGCGGCGGTGAGCCGCATGAGCGAAGTCCTGGCCATCACAGGCCGGGTGCTGCCGGTGACCACGGCCGACGTGCAGCTGGTGGCGGAGTTTGAGAACGGCGCGTCGGTCAGGGGGGGAGTCCAAGATCTTCTACTGCAAGAAGCGGGAGGACTGCCGCATCCGCCAGGTGCGTCTGATCCCCTCCCGGCCCAAGGCCCTGCCGGAGGCGGTCTCCGCCATCGCCGACGCGGACATGATCGTCCTGGGGCCCGGCAGCCTGTATACCAGCATCATTCCCAACCTTCTGGTGGAGGGCATCGTGGAGGCGATTCAGGACTCTGACGCCCTGAAGATCTACGTATGCAACGTCATGACCCAGGAAGGGGAGACGGAGGGATATACCGTCTCTGACCATATCGCCGCCCTGTTCGCCCATTCGGCGCAGGGCCTGTTCCGCCTGTGCCTCACCAACTCCTCACCCATCCCCAAGGCGGTGGCCGCCCGGTACGCGGAGGAGGGGGCTGAGCGCATCCGCTGCGACAAGTCCGCCTGCGAGGCCCTGGGCGTGGAGGTCGTGGAGCGGCCGGTGGCCACGGTGGAGAGCGGCTTTGTCCGCCACAGCTCCGCGGCCCTGGCCCGGGAGCTGATCCTGCTCCATGCGGAGCGGAGCGTCCGGATCGCCGGTGCCCGGTTCCGCCCCCGGGAGAGATGCCTACCAGATGGCAGGAGCGGAAATGAGCCCCACAATTACCCAGAGTTGGAGGAGACCCACCCATGTCCTTTTCCTTTGACGCCAAAAACGAATTGTGCCGCCTGCCGGTGCAGAAGCTGTGCTGCGCCAGAGCGGAGGCCTACGGTATGCTGCTCTACTGCAACACCTTCAGCGCAAGCGAGGTGCGGATCATCACCGGGAACCCCGCTCTGGCTGCCCGGCTTCCCAAGCTGTTTCACCGGGCCTTCGGCCTGCGGTTCGACCGGCTGCCGGAGGAGGGGGAGAGCGGCAAGCTGGTGTTCCAGATCACAGACGGCGAAGCAAGCTCGCCGGATCGTGGACCTGCTGGGCTTCAGCCCGGAGCAGAACCTGGTGCTGCACATCAACTTCGGCATGCTGGAGGAGGAGTGCTGCCGGGCTTCCTTCCTGCGGGGGCGTGTTCTTCGCCGGCGGCAGCATCACCGACCCCCTCAAGCGCTACCATCTGGAGCTGGCGACTTCCCACCTGCAGGCCAGCCGGGAACTGGAGGTGCTGCTGCGGGAGAGCGGCTATCCCGCCCAAGAGCGTCTGCCGGAACGGCAGCTTCGTCACCTATTTCAAGCAGAGTGATCAGATCGAGGACTTTCTCACTTCATCGGCGCGCCCGTGGCGGCTATGAAAGTCATGACGGCCAAACTGGAGAAGGATCTGCGCAACAGCGTTAACCGCCGCCTTAACTGCGACAGCGCCAATCTGGACAAGGCTGTGCTGGCCGCCCAGGAGCAGCTGGAGGCCATCCGAAGCTCCAGGCGGCGGGAATTTTGGAAACCCTGCCGGACAAGCTCCAGCAGACGGCGGCGCTGCGGCTGGAGAACCCGGAACTGACGCTCTCGGAGCTGGCGGAGGAATTTGATCCGCCGGTGACCAAATCCTGCCTGAACCACCGGCTGCGGAAGATCACCAGCTGGCAAAAAGGACTATAAAGTAAATGCGCTTTACAATTTATCAAAGAAAAGTTGGAGGAATATACAATGGATCGCTGTGCGGCAGCCTATGCATATCACAAACAGGGGTATAACTGTGCCCAGTCTGTGGCCGGGGCCTTTGCGGACCTGACGGGCACGGCGCCGGAGCAGCTGATGGCCGCCATGGGCGGCTTCGGCGGCGGCGTGGGCGGCAGCCACGAGGAGCTGTGCGGCGCCGTCAGCGGCGGCGTGCTGGTGCTGAGCCTGCTGCACCCCCATACGGACGGAGAGGACAGGGCCCGGAAAGGTGCGCCTCTACGCCCAGGCCAAGGAGTTCCGCCGCCGGTTCGAGGAGGTGTTTGGCCTGACCCGCTGCGGAGACCTGCTGCGAGCCCGTCCCGGCGTCACAGAGAGGAACCCGGCCTCCCAGCGGCTGGGAGTCACCGCCCACTGCGACAACATGATCGTCACGGCTGTGGAGATCCTGGAGCAGATGCTGCAGGAGGAGCCCGCATGACCTGGGCAGAGCTGTATTCAGAAGGCTGCGCGGCCCCGCTGGAGGAAATCGACGCCCTGTATACGGCCGCATACGCCCCCTTTTGCCTGCCGCCTGCTCGCGTCGTCCGGGGGCGGCGGCCTATGGAGCGGGACCGCGGCTGGAGTACAGCCGGTGCGGTCTGGAGCCGGGATGGAATGTGAAGTTCCGCAGGGGCAGCAAGTCTCTCTGCACGGTCTACCTGCGGCCTGGGTTTTGTGAGCCATGGGAATGGAGGCCGCCCAGATGCCCCCGGCCCCACATTTTTCGGTCCGCTGCATCCAAAGGGGCCGCCCATGTCTTTTGTCCATCTCCACGTTCATACGGAATTCAGCTTATTGGACGGCGCCTGCCGCATCCGGGATCTGCCCGAGACGTCAAGGCCATGGGCCAGACCGCCTGTGCCATCACGGACCACGGCGTCATGTACGGTGTCGTTGACTTCTACCGCGCCTGCAAGGAGGCGGGGATCAAGCGGAGGGGTCAAGCCTATCATCGGCTGCGAGGTGTACGTCACCCCCCAGGGCCGGACCCGGTTCGACAAGGTCCATGAGCTCGACGCGGAGAGCCGCCATCTGGTGCTGCTCTGCCGGAACGAGGAGGGCTACCGCAACCTCTCCTATCTGGTCTCGCCGGCTGGACCGAGGGCTTTTACATCAAGCCCCGGATCGACCTGGAGCTGCTGCGGCAGTACAGCGGCGGACTCATCGCCCTCAGGGCCTGCCTCGCCGGCGAGATCCCCCGGCGGCTGCGGAACGGGGAGTACGAAGAACGCCAAGGCCTATGCCCTGGAGCTCTCCCACATCTTCGGGCCGGACCATTTCTATCTGGAGCTCCAGGACCACGGCATCCCGGTCCAGGCCACGTGAACGAAGGGCATGATCCGGCTCCACGAGGAGACGGGGCTGCCTCTGGTTGGCACCAACGACGCGCACTACCTGCGGAAGGAGGACGCGGAGGCCCACGATGTACTGCTGTGCATCCAGACCGGCAAGACCCTCGACGACGAGAACCGGATGCGTTCGAGACCCAGGAGTTCTACGTCAAGACCGACGGCGGAGATGGCCCCGATCTGTTCCCATGGTGCCGGAGGGGCCCTGGAGAACACCGTGAAGATCGCCCAGCTGTGCAATGTGGAGTTCAGTTCGGCAAGTACCACCTGCCCCACTTCCAGCTGCCCGGAGGGATGGACGACGGGGCCTTTTTGAAAAGCTCTGCGATGGAGGGCTACCGCCGGAGCGGGCCCCGATGTCCCGGACGACCAGTACCGGAACCAGCTGCTGACCTATGAGATGGACATGATCCGCAAGATGGGCTTTGTGGACTACTTCCTCATCGTCTCCGACTTCATCGGCCTACGCCAAGGGCCACGGCATCCCCGTGGGGCCGGGGCCGGGGCTCGGCGGCGGGGTCCATGGTGTCCTACTGCCTGAACATCACCGACCTGGACCCCGTGAAGTACCGCCTGTACTTCGAGCGCTTCCTGAACCCGGAGCGGGTCACCATGCCGATATCGACATCGACTTCTGCATCCGCCGGCGGCAGGAGGTCATCGACTACGTCAAAGTACGGCGCGGACCACGTGGCCCAGATCGTCACTTTCGGTACCATGGCCGCCCGGGGGGCGGTCCGGGACGTGGGCCGGGTGCTGAACATGCCCTACGCCGACGTGGATCAGATCGCCAAGCAGATCCCCGCGGGCCCGGCGCCCTCCATATCACCCTGGAGGACGCCTTGACGCTGTCCAAGCCCCTGACGGGAAGTACGAGGCCGACGAGCAGGTGAAAAAGCTCATCGACACCGCCAGGGCCCTCGAGGGGATGCCCCGGAACACCTCCACCCACGCCGCCGGGGTGGTCATCACCAGCGGCCGGTGTGGGATTACGTCCCCCTGGCAAAAACGACGACTCGGTGGTCTGCCAGTATGTCATGACCACGCTGGAGGAGCTGGGCCTTCTCAAAATGGACTTCCTGGGCCTGCGCAACCTGACGGTGCTGGATGACGCGGTGAAAATGGTCCAGGAGCGCCTGCCGGACTTCAAGCTCTCGGACATCCCGGAGGACGACCCGGAGACCTTTGCCATGATGTCCGCCGGCAAGACCTCCGGCGTGTTCCAGATGGAGTCCGCCGGCATGACCGGCGTGTGCGTGGGCCTCAAGCCCCAGAGCATCGAGGACATCACCGCCATCATCGCGCTTTACCGTCCCGGCCCCATGGAGTCCATTCCCCCGGTTCATCGCCTGCAAGCAGAACCCGGAGAAGGTGACCTACAAGCACCCCGCTCTGGTGCCGATCCTCTCCAACACCTACGGCTGCATCGTCTATCAGGAGCAGGTCATCGAGATTTTCCAGCAGCTGGGCGGATACTCTCTGGGGCAGGCCGACATGGTGCGCCGGGCCATCTCCAAGAAGAAGGCCACCCACATTGAGCGGGAGCGGGAGGCATTCCTCCACGGCGATCCGGCGCGGAGCATCGCGGGCTGCGCCGCAAACGGCATCCCCGAGGCGGTGGCCCAGAGCATCTATCAGGATATCTACGACTTTGCCAACTACGCGTTCAACAAGGCCCACGCGGTGTGCTACGCCGTGGTGGCCTACCAGACGGCCTGGTTCAAGTGCCACTATCACCCAGGGAGTATATGGCCGCGCTGCTCACCAGCGTGCTGGACAACAGCGATAAGGTGGCGGAGTATATCAATGAGTGCCGGGAGTGCGGCATCGCCCTGCTGCCGCCGGACATCAACCGCTCCGACGACCGCTTTACGGTGGAGGAGGGAGGCATCCGCTTCGGGCTGGTGGCCATCAAGAACATCGGCCGGGGCTTTATCCAGGCGGTGATGGCGGGAACGGGGCAAGGGCGGCCCTTTCACGTCTTTATGGACTTCTGCGACCGGATTCCGCCGGTCCCAGTTGATCCAGGTGTACGAGTCCGTCATGGACGCCGTGGCGGACAGCCGCCGCCAGAACCTGGAGGGGCAGCTGGACCTCTTTCGGCATGGGGGCGGGGGAAAGCGGAGGGAGCAGGTGGAAGGAAATCCCACCTGCCGGACATCGACGAGTTACACCCCCAGCAGCGGATGACCATGGAGAAGGAGACCATCAGGGCCAAAGCTGCCGCCCCCGCTGTCAGCAGCCAGCCGCCGCCAGCGGCGCAGCAGCCAGCGGAACAGCAGACCGGCCAGAGGGGGAAGACCGCGACGAGCATCCAGTTCCATACGATCTGAAGCAAGAGAATCCCTCCTTATCTCCCAAAACGGGCCGACAGGCCGTGGAGCGGGGACCCGGCGGCCAGGAGAAGGAGCCCCTCGCCGCCCCTCCTTACGGGGCCTCGTCCTCCGGCTCGGAGGACATCAGGGCCCGCATGATCTCGCCATACAGCCGCTCCGGGGATTTCTGGAACCGCTCCGTCAGCATGGCGGCCATGTCCTCCCGGGGGATGGCCAGCCGCAGGTCCATCACGCTGCCCATGTCGTCCGACAGCTCCAGCCGCACCGTATAGGTGCCGTTGGGCCGCTTCTCCGTGGAGGCTTTTACCTGGCTCTTCCGCCGCAGATGGCGGTTGCAGGCCGCCAGGTTCTTGTCGCACCGCAGCCGCACGGAGTAGGGGAGACTGGACTCGCCGATCCGGCTGTTCCGCAGGCCCTTGTCGGTGATGGCGTACAGCCCGTCCGCAGACAGCGTCAGATGCTCAGTCCGCACCAGATCGGAGAGGCACTCGGCAAAGTCGAAATAGTCCACGCCCTCGTCGCACATGGCCAGATCCCACACGGTATCAAAGGGAATCGGCTCGATCACCCGGGCGGTGATATACAGAATCAGAAACTTGATCTCCAGCTTGTCATGGATAAAGCCGGGCATCCGCGTCACCTCCTTGGAATGGGATTGGATACAATTGTATTATACTGCAGGACCGCCGGGTTTGTATAGTCCGAATTTCCCCGCCGCCGCACCAATGCGGGCCGGGCGCATACACTGGATTGAAAGAGCTTCTCTTTCATCCAGCTACTTATTAGGAGGTATTGCAATGCCTGAGAAAGTCATGCCCGGTCCCGTGGAGGACTCCTGCGGCATCCGTGAGGCGGTTTGCATCCATACCAGGAAGATCTACGACTCCTGCCGCGATAAGGACTGCATTGAGGATCTGCGGTTCTATCCCAAGCTGCAGTGTGTGGACATCATCAACCGCGCGCTGTCCGTCAAGGGCGGCACCGCCAAGCTGCTGTATGTCTATGTGGACGTGGAGCCCGTGAGCTTTAACCGGGGCTTCTACACCGTGGATATGCGGTTTTTCTACTCCGTGACCCTGCAGGCCTATCTCAGCTGCCCGGCCCCGGTGACCGTGGAGGGCCTGTGCGTCTTTGACAAGCGCGTCATCCTCTTCGGCAGCGAGGGCAACGCCAAGATCTTCTCCTCCGAAATGCGCACCGGAGAGCCGGATCACCAGATGATGCAGCGCGCCAACGCCCCCATCGCCGTGGTGGAGGCCGTGGATCCCATCGTCCTGGACGCCCGGATCCTGGACTGCTGCGGCAAGCGGGAGTGCGACTGCGACCTGTGTGAAGTCCCCACCTTCGTGGGCGACTGCTTCGGCGGGGAGCTGTCCAGCGGGGACGACAGCCGACGGATCTATGTCACCCTGGGCCAGTTCTCCATCATCCGCCTGGAGCGGGACTCCCAGCTGCTGATCCCGGTGTACGATTACTGCATGCCCGACAAGGAGTGCTCCTGCCGGCGGTGCGACGATCCCTGCGCCCTGTTCCGGAACATCGCCTTCCCCGTGGGTGAGTTCTTCCCGCCCAACACCGTCAAGCGGCCGGAGAGCTGCGACGACATCAAGAGCTGCTGCAAGTGAGCGGCAGACCAACAGGACCCCGGCTGCTTGCCGGGGTCCTGTTTTGCTACATCCTGTGCCGGTACCAGAGGGTGAGGCCCCATTCCAGAAGCCCCCAGGCGAGGCAGAACCCAACCAGCCCCCAGGTGATCCACATGGGCAGCTCCAGAAAGCGGGCATAGGCCGCGCCGAAATACAGGACCGCGCCCTGCATGACCCGGGCGGCCCGGGCCGCCGCCTTTTCGCAGATCATGGTGTTCCGCTCGTCGTGCTGTTCTTTGTAAGCCTGAACGAGTACCGGGTCGCGAATCCGAATGACCCGACACAGCAGGGAGCCGAGGGAACCGCCCACCAGTACGGACCCACCCGCAGCCAGCAGAGCAAAGACGGGCTTGGGGAGATGCTGGGGGGATTGGAGCGGGACCGCGCACAGCAGAAGCCCCGCCGCGATCAACAGCAGATACCAGCGCTTTTTCATCCCGGCGCACCCCTTACATCTCCCGCTCGTAGCGGATCATGAGATACAGCTCCAGCACGGATTTGGCTACGAAGACACCGGTGGCAGCCAGGGGGACCCACAGGGGCGCATCCAGGCCGATGGAGAGCCATGCCGCCGCCAGAACGCTCCACTGGAGGACCTCGCCGGACACGGCCTTGGCCCGGTTCCGGATAGCCACATTCCGCGCGCTTTTTTTGTGTGCGGTTCATACAGAGTCCCTCCTTCAATACTGACGGCGGTACCAGACGGTGAACATCCAGTCCAGAAGCAGTTTTACGCAGGCCAGGCCCAGCAGGGTGATGTTGACCCACTTAGGCACGTCGAAGAAGTACAGGTAGGCAGCGCCGAACAGCAGCAGCCACAGCAGCACGTCCCCGGCCCGGGCCCTGGCCATGGCCCGGATCATGGCGCCCCGCTCGTCGTGGTCCTCCCGGTCCCGCTCCCGCCGGGCGGGTCCAGGTCTCGGGTGGACAGCAGCTCCCGCCATGGCGCAGAAGAACAGGAGGCCGCCTGCAAGGCCAAAAAAACCCGGCACAGCGGCGGAAGCGGCAAGAAACGTCCGCGCCGCCCAGAGGGCGGCCCCCGCCAGCAGCGCCCCCGCCGCGGCGGCCGAGAGATACCAGCGTGTGTTCCGCTTCATGACAGCGCCTCCTCACATCTTCCGCTGGAGCCATTTGTAAAGCCCCAGGAACGCCAAAGTGTAAAACAGATAGATGCCGATGAACACCCAGCCCACCCAGTCGGGAATGCCGAACCGTTCAAAGCTCTGGAAAATCAGGCCGGAGACCACCACCAGTCCGACGGTCCAAAATCCGGCGATGCAGCCGGCCCGGTCCCGGATGGCCTGGTTCCGCTCGTCGCATTGGGCCTTCTGCCTCTGCCGGTAGTCCGGGTCCCGGGAGAGCCGTTTCAGCTGGAGCAACGTCCCGGCGCAGGTGCCGAACAGCACCGCCCCGGCCATACCCAGCAGGGAGGCCGCGCCGCCGGAGAGACCGGGCGCACCCGGCGCATTCAGGACGAACATCGGGATGCAGCAGAGCAGCCCCGCGATTGCCAGGGACATCAATATGACCTGCTTCTTCATGTGCCATCCTCCTCATAGATGAAAATATCCTCAATGGTGGTGCCGAAGTACCGGGCCAGCTTGAAGGCCAGCAGGATGGAGGGGTTGTACCGCCCGTTCTCCAGCGACCCGATGGTCTGCCGGGACACCTCCAGCGCCGCGGCCAGCTCCTCCTGCTTGATCCCCCTGGCCTTGCGCAGCGCCTCCAGGCGGTTTTTCAAGGGCGATTCCCCCTTTCATACGCCCCATCCGCTTCCGACAGATGGAAAGTTTGCTTTCCATCTTCAACTTAGCACACTTCCGGTACCATGTCAAGTACGCTTTCCATTTTTCCGGGCTTGTCCCATTTTTTCCGCTGAGGGAGTCATATCCGGGGACAACCCCTCATAGGGTATAGCGTGTTACGAAAGGGGGCGCGGCCCGTGAAGGAGGAAGAACGCCGCTATGAGGAGGCGGCCCGGGTGCTGCCGGGCCGCCTGCGGGACAGGCTCTGGCCCAGCCGCCGGAGGTCCGGCAGCTGGCGGAGGAGTTCCGCCTCCGGGCGGGGCAGCCGCTGGTGGTGCTGCTACCGGAGGGGAGCGGTCCCTGGGGGCCGCCGTGACGCCGGAGGATCTGGGAGACTCTCTGCGACCTTGCCACCGACTACTCCCGCTATGCGGCGGAGGAGACCCTGCGGGAGGGGTACCTCTCCGTGCGGGGCGGCTTCCGGGTGGGGCTGTGCGGCACGGCGGTGATGAAGGACGGGCGAGAACACCGCCCTGCGGGACCTGTCCTCCGCCGCTGTCCGCATCGCCCGGGAGCAGAGGGGGATCGGGGAGGCGGTGGCGCCCCGGCTGTTTCGGGACGGGCGGTATCAGAACACCCTGCTGCTGTCGCCCCCCGGCGGCGGCAAGACCACGCTGCTGCGGGACCTGGTGCGGTGCCTGTCCTCCGGCGGCACCGGCAGGCCGGGTCTGCGGGTCTCCCTTATCGATGAGCGGGGGAGGTGGCAGTGATGGTCGGGGAGGCCCCAGATGGATCTGGGCCCCCGGACCGACGTGCTGGACGCCTGCCCCAAGGCGGTGGGCATCCCCATGGTGCTGCGGGCCATGAACCCCCAGGTCATCGCCCTGGATGAGATCACGGCGGAGGCGGACCTCCGGGCCGCCATGCAGGCCGCCGGGTGCGGCGTGGGGCTGCTGGCCACCATCCACGCCGCCGATGCCGCAGAGCTGACCCAGCGGCCGCTGTACCGGCAGCTGCTGGCGGAGAAGGTGTTCCGGCTGGCGGTGCGCATCCGCCGGGATGAGGCCGGAAGGACATACGAAGTGGAGGAACTGCCATGGTGAAGCTGGTGGGCGCGGTGTGTATCCTGGGGGCCGGGACCTGGGCCTGGCGGCGGTCGGCGGCGGAGCGCAGGCGGGAGTTGGACACGCTGGCGGACCTGACCGCCCTGCTGGACCGCATGGGGGAGGAGATCCGGCTCCGCCGGACCAGCCTGCCCCGGCTGCTGGGGTCCCTGGGCCGGGACCGGACGGGACCTGTCCGGGACTTTTGTACATCGGTGGCGGCGTCGCTGGCGCGGGGCGCGCCCCTGGGGCAGAGCTGGCGGTCCGCCGCGGAGGCGCTGCCCCTCGGTCCAGAGAGCCGGACCGCCCTGACCGCCCTGGGAGATTCCCTCCAGGGGGATGAGGAGAGCGTATGTAAAGCATTAACCCTTGCCGGAAAGATCCTGGAAAAAACCTGGCGGCGGCCCGGGACCACAGGCAGGGAGACGGAGAAGCGGTCGGCGGCGCTGTGGCTGTCCGGCGGGGCGCTGCTGGTGATTTTACTGATTTGAGGGCTGAGACATGGATGTGGATTTGATTTTCAAGATTGCCGCCATCGGCATCATGGTGGCGGTGCTCAATCAGCTGCTGATCCGCTCCGGGCGGGAGGAACAGGGGCTGATGGTGGTGCTGGCGGGTCTGGTGTGGTGCTGATGCTGATGGTCCGAGAGATCAGCGACCTGTTCGACCTCATCAAGGCCCTGTTCGATTTCTGACATGGAGCAGGTCATCCAGGTGACGGGGCTGTGCGTGATAGGGGCGCTGCTGGCCCTGCTGGTGAAGCGGGGCAGCCCGGAGACGGCGCTGCTGCTGGCGGTGGGGGCCGCCGTGGTGGTGGCCCTGGCCCTGGCGGGCGTGGTGAAGGAGCTGCTGGCCTTCCTGGGGGAGCTGGGGTCGGCCAGCGGCGTGTCCGCGGACCTGTTTGTGCCCCTGTACAAGACCATCGGCATCGCCCTGGTGGTGCAGGTGGGAGGCAACCTCTGCCGGGACGCGGGGGAGAGCGCCCTGGCCTCCGTGGTGGAGACGGCGGGCACCCTCTGCGCATTGCTGGCGGCGCTGCCGCTGCTGCGGGCGGTGCTGGACATGCTGGTGGAGCTGATGGGATGAAATGGTGGATCTGTTTGACGGCGCTGGTGCTGGCGCTGACCACCTCCGCCGCGGCGGCGGACCTGCCGGCGGAGCTGGAGCGGGCCGCCCCGGAGGCGGCGGAGGATCTCACGGGCGGGGACCTCTCCGGCGGGACAGGCTTTGCCCAGGGGGTGGGGAACATTTTGGCAGACCGGCTGGCGGACCAGGTGGGAGACGTGGTCCGGGAGCGGACCCGGGGCGCGGCGGCAGTGCTGCTGGTGGTGGTCCTGTGCGGCGCGGTGGAGGGCTTCGCCCAGGGGACCGGGGGGAAGGGGGCGGCGTTCCTGCCCATGGCGGGGCGCTGTCCATCACCCTGGCCTGGCCGCCGGGAGCCTGGACTCCCTGATGGGGCTGGGCAGCCGGACCATCGGGGAGCTGGCGGACTTCTCCCAGGCGCTGCTGCCCACCCTGGCGGCGGCCACCGCCGCCGGCGGCGCCATCACCACCGCCACGGCCCAGCAGGTGGCCACGGTGTTCTTCGTGGACCTGCTGGTGAAGCTGATCGATCAGGTCCTGCTGCCCATGGTGTACCTGTACATCGGAGTGGTGACGGCGGCGGCCTGCCTGCCGGAGAACCGGCTGGGGGCCATTGCCGAGGCGCTGAAAAAGCTGGTGACCTGGATCCTCACCACGGCGCTGCTGGTGTTCACCATCTACCTCTCCATCGTGCGGATCATCTCCGGCTCCGCCGACAGCGCCACGGTGAAGGTGGCCAAGGCCGCCATCTCCAGCGTGGTGCCGGTGGTGGGGAGCATCATCTCCGACGCCTCGGAGACGGTGCTGGCCGGGGCCGGGATGCTGAAAAACACCATCGGCGTGTTCGGCACCCTGGCCATCCTGGCGGCCTGCGCCTACCCCTTTTTGCAGCTGGGGATCCAGTACCTGCTCTACAAGCTCACGGCCTTCCTGGCCGGGGCGGTGGGGGCGCCGGGCCTTTGCAAAGCTGATCGACGGCCTGGGCGGCGCCTTCGGGCTGATCCTGGGCATGACCGGCGGCTGCGCGCTGCTGCTGCTCATCTCCGTGCTGGCCTCCGTGGGGGCGGTGATGCCATGATGGAGGCGGTGCGGGCGTGGCTGACCTCTGTGGTACTGGTGTCGGTGCTGCTGTCGGCGGCCCAGAGCCTGATCCCGCCGGGCACCGTGCGGAAGGCGGCGGGCTTCACCGGCGGGCTCATCCTGCTGCTGGTGCTGCTGCGGCCGGTGCTGGGGGCAGACCTGGAGCATCTGGAGCTTGATTTCGATCACTACCAGGCGGCGGTGGAGGAACGGCAGGAGGAGCTGGCCGACACACAGACCGAGGCCATGGCTTCTATCATAGCGGAGCAGACAGAAGCATATATATTGGACAAAGCGGGCGAGCTGGGGCTGGAGGTGACCGTCCGGGTGGAGACGCGGACGGAGGGAAACGGCATCCCGGTGCCCTGGTCCGCGGAGCTGACGGGCAGCTGGTCGCAGGCGCTGGCGTCGGCGCTGGAGACGGAACTGGGCATCCCGGCGGAGAGGCAGGTTTGGCATGAGCGGGAAGCAGAAAACTGAAGGAGTGCGAAGGATATGGGACAAGTACAAATACGTGGCGCTGGTGGCGCTGGTGGGAGCGTTGCTGCTGCTGTGGCCCGGACGGGGACGGGAAGACGGCGGAGCGCGCCTCGCCCCAGGCGGCCGCCCTGGTGGAGGCGGAGCTCCAGCAGGAGATGGAGGACATTCTGGGCCGCATCCAGGGCGTGGGGGAGGTGCAGGTGCTGCTGACCGTGGAATCGGACGGCGAGCGGCAGCTGGCACAGGACTCGGGCTGTCCTACAGCGGCTCCACGGCGGCGCCGGAGGACTACTCCCGTTCCTCCCAGACCGTGCTGGTGGACGACGGGAGCGCCGAGGCGCCGGTGGTGACCCGGACCTGGTATCCCACCTACCGGGGAGCCCTGGTGGTGTGCCAGGGCGGAGATCAGGCGGACGGGACGCTGGCGGTGACGGAGGCGGTGACGGCGCTGACCGGCCTTTCACCGCAGACCGCGTCACGGTGGCAAAATGGCAGTGATTATCTGGAGGAGGAGACAGCCCATGAGCGCGAGATGGAAGCGGAATAACGTGGTGGCCACGATGGTGGTGCTGGTGTGCGCAGCAGTGGCCCTGAACTGGAAGTACACCGGCGAGCAGGCGGCGGACGCCGTGGAGGAGACCGGCACCAAGATCCTGGGGGAAGCTACCCTGGTCAGCGGCCAGGAGGACGGCGGCGAGGCCGGGACAGACGAGGCGGCGGTCTACACCGGCGACGACTATTTCGCCTCCGCCCGATTGACCCGGCAGCAGGCCCGGGACAGCGCCATCTCCCTGCTGCAGGAGGCGGCGGAGCAGGACGGAGCCGACGAGACCGTGGCCAATGAGGCCTCCGAGGGCATCCAGGTCCTGGCCTCCTACACCCTGACGGAAGCCCAGATCGAGAACCTGGTCACCGCCAAGGGCTACGCCGACTGCGTGGCCTTCATGGGGGAGGACAGCATCAGCGTGGTGGTGGACACCGATACCGGGGAGCTGACAGCCGAGGACGTGGCCAAGATCACCGACATCGCCATGACGGAGACCGGATACCCCGCCAGCGGCGTCAAGATCATGGCGTCAAATTAGCTGTTGTATTTTCCCGGGAAACATGGTAAAATAACACCCTGGAACCATTCTTCTGGGACGCGGCGGGCGACCCCCGCCTCTACCAAGGATCAAACAGTGAGGAGTACGATGGGCGAGAGCAGGGAGTATATGACGCTGCCGGAGGAGAACGGGAGCATCAACATTTCGGAGGAGGTGATTGCCGCCATCGCTGTGGGCGCCGTCCGGGATGTGGAGGGCGTCTCCGGCATGGTGACTGCCATGGGCGGCAGCGTCACGGATCTGGTCCACAACAAGAAGAACGCCCAGAAGGGAACCAAGGGTGTGAAGATCGATATGACCGGCGCCGCCCTGAAGCTGGACATCTATCTGACGGTGGAGTACGGCCACCCCATCCCCACGGTGGCGGAAAACGCCCAAAAGGCCGTCATCTCGGCGCGGTGGAGGCCATGACCGGCTGCTCTGTGGGCGCAGTCAACATCCACGTGGGCGGCGTGACGCTGGCCTGAGTCCCGGATGGGAATGAGAGAGAAAAGGACGTAGTTGAGGTTATGGTACGGAATACCGCGCGAGAGATCGCCATTCACCTGTCCTACGAGCTGAGCTTCACCGACAAGCCGGTGGAGGAGCTGCTGGACGAGCGCCTGACACCGGAGTCCTTCGCCGCCCTGGCGGAGGAGGACCCCCTGTACCGGGAGGCGCCCAACGCCAAGCAGGCGGAGTATATTCGCCGCCTGGTCGGGGCGTGGCCGACCACGCTCCGGAGCTGGACGGCTATATCGCCAAATACGCCAAGGGGTGGAACTTCGCCCGCATCCCCCTGGTGGCCTCCGCCGTCATGCGGGTGGCCATGTATGAGATCCTCTATATGCCGGACATCCCCCACGCCGCCGCCATCAACGAGGCCGTGGAGATCGCCAAGAAGTACGAGACGCCGGAGACGGTGAAGTTCATCAACGGCATCCTGGGCACCTTCGTGCGCCGGGAGACAGCGGAATAAGGGCAGTCCTGCGGAGCGGGACGGGGGCGTGACGCCGCCGTCCGGCTCCTCGTTTTCTGCCCGCAGGGAAAGGAGCAAACGCGTATGGAACCACACATCTACGACGTCACAGAGGTGAATCAGCTGGTGAAGGGCCTGCTGGACAGTGCTCCGGCTTTACAGGGCGTCGCCGTCCGGGGAGAGCTGTCCAACTACAAGATCTATCCCTCCGGCCACCACTACTTCACCCTGAAGGACCCGGAGGGGGCCCTGCGGTGCGTCATGTTCCGGGGACAGGCCTCCCGTCTGCGGTTCCGTCCGGAGAACGGCATGCAGGTCATCGCCCGGGGCCGGGTCACCGTGTTCCCCCGGGACGGGGCCTACCAGCTCTACTGCGATTCCCTGACCCCGGAGGGGGCCGGGGACCTGGCGGTGGCCTTCCAGCAGTTAAAAGAAAAGCTGTGGAAGGAGGGCCTCTTTGACCCCGCCCACAAAAAGCCCCTGCCGCCCTATCCGGAGACCATCGCCATCGTCACCTCCGCCGCCGGGGCGGCGGTCCACGACATGATCCGCATTCTCCGGCGGCGGTATCCCATCGCCAAGGTGATCCTGCTGCCAGTCCGGGTCCAGGGGGCCGAGGCACCGCCGGAGATTGCCGGGGCCATCCGGTATGCCGACAAGTGGCAGATCGGCGACGTGATCATCACCGGCCGGGGCGGCGGATCCATGGAGGACCTGTGGGCCTTCAACGACGAGCGGGTGGCCCGGGCCATCTACGACTGTGAGACGCCCATCATCTCCGCCGTGGGCCACGAGCCGGACGTGACCATTTCCGACTTCGTGGCGGACGCTCGGGCCTCCACCCCCTCCAACGCGGCGGAGATCGCCGTGCCGGACCAGGGGGAGCTGCTGCGGTGGCTCCGGGGCGCAGGGGAGCGGATGGCAAGAAGCGAGACGGCGCGGCTGGAGGCCGCCCGGCAGCGCACTGACCGCCCTGGCGTCCAAGCGGGTAATGACCGACGGACTGGCCTACGTCCAGGACAAGCGGCTGGAGCTGGACCACTTACAGCAGCGGCTGGGGGACGTGACCGGCGCGGTGCTGGGGCGGAAGCGTGATACGCCCAGTTTCGGGTGGGTGCTGGGGGGAAGCGCGGCTTCTGCCTGCGCTTGCGGACTCAGGGCGCTTTCCAATGGCATGGTGATGACGACCCTGTTTCCGTGGAGACCTGCTGTTGTGCACAGACGTACTCCCATCGCGGTATTTTCGGCCTGTGTACGAAGCAGATTGTGAACCTGCAATGCGGTGCATCGGTTCCGTCGGGGCCGTAACGCTGTGTGCAGATGTAGCCTGCCTTGGGGGCGGGTGGATGGAGGAACAACGGACCGGCCGCTCTGGCCAGAGCCGCCGTCCGATCGCCTCCTGAAACCCTGTCTGCAAAAGAGGCTAAAGAAACGGATAGACTGTGGTGGAAATCACCTAGGCTGTCCACAGCGGGCAGAAAAGGGATTGCAGTGCGGACTAAGTGGCAATCGGGTGGCATGGCTGGCGACACTGTGCCGCGGCGCCGAAAGGGGAACCGCCTCCACCGGCAACGGAGAGGTGCGCCGCGGGGAAATCCAACCCGTACCTAAGCCGTAAGATTTACCTTTTCTGCCGCCGCCGACTTAGCCAACTTGAATTCATTCCCAAGTGGAGGGACTTTTTTTGAGCGATACCCCAAAGCGAAAGCGCGGACGGGAGCGGGAGAGGCCGGGCCCCTACCGGTGGGCCGTGCAGGTCTTTTTTCTTGCCATCGTCCTGTCCGCGGCATTGAGCCTTGCGTCGGAGACCAGTCTCAGCGGCGCGGGCGCGGCGGCTGCCGCGCTGGTGCTGGCGGTGTTCATCGGCCTGGGCATCCTGTTCGACATCATCGGCGTGGCGGTCACGGCGGCGGACCCCAAGCCCTTTCACTCCATGGCCGCCCACAAGGAGCCCGGCGCCAAGGAGGCGCTGGTCCTGCTGCGCAACGCCGGACGGGTCTCCAGCGTCTGCAACGACGTGGTGGGAGACATCTGCGGCATCGTCAGCGGCACCACCGCCGCCGTCATCGTGGTGCGGCTCCAGGCGGCCTTTGGCCTGCCGGAGAGCGTGCTGCTGAGCGTGGCCGTTACGGCCCTGATCTCCGGCCTCACCATCGGCGGCAAGGCCCTGGGCAAGACAGTGGCCCTGAACAAAAGCACCAGCGTGGTCTACTGGGTGGGAAGGTTTCTGCACCTGTTCCACCGCTGAGAGGAGGCTGGGTCATTTGATCTTAGAGAATATCCATACCCCGGCGGATGTGAAGGCCCTGGACCGGGAACAGCTGGAGCCCCTGTGCCGGGAGCTGCGGCAGTTCCTGGTGGAGCATGTGTCCAAAACCGGCGGCCATCTGGCCTCCAACCTGGGAGCGGTGGAGCTGACGGTGGCCATCCACCGGGTGTTCGACACATCGAAGGACCGGCTGGTGTTCGACGTGGGGCACCAGTGCTATGTCCACAAGGCCCTGACCGGCCGGCAGGCGCTGTTTGACACCCTGCGGCAGTTCGGCGGCCTCTCCGGCTTCCCCAAGCCCCGGGAGAGCGAGCACGACGCCTTCATCGCCGGACACGCCTCCAACTCCGTGTCTGTGGCCCTGGGCATGGCAAGAGTAAGAACCTTACAGCACGCGGATTACAGCGTCCTGGCCCTGATCGGGGACGGCGCCCTCACCGGGGGCCTTGCCTACGAGGGATTCAACAACGCCGGAGCCTCCGGGGAGCCCCTGATCGTGCTTTTGAACGACAACGGCATGTCCATCAACCCCAACGTGGGGGCGGTGGACAGCCATCTGAGCCAGATCCGCTCCAAGCCCGCCTACTATCACTTCAAGAAGTGGTACCGGGGCCTGTTCGGACAGCACCCCATGGAAAACCGGATCTACCGGTTCAATCATAAGCTCAAGTCGTCCTTGAAAAAGGCCCTCTGGCCCGGCAGCACGTTGTTCGAGGACATGGGCTTCACGTATCTGGGCCCCATCGACGGCCATGACCTGGACCGGCTGGTCCACGTGCTGGAGTGGGCCCGGGAGCTCCACTGCCCGGTGGTGGTCCACGTGAACACCGTCAAGGGCAGGGGCTATCCCTTCGCGGAGCAGAACCCGGACCGGTTCCACGGCATCAGGCCTTCGATCCCGAGACGGGCCTTCTGAAAAAGAGCCCGGGGGAGAGGACTTCTCTGCTGTGTTCGGCAGGACGCTGGCCGCCTGCGCCGCGGAGGACGAGCGGGTGTGCGCCATCACCGCCGCCATGGCGGACGGCACGGGCCTGGCCCCCTTTGCCAAAGAGTTCCCGGACCGGTTCTTCGATGTGGCCATCGCTGAGGGGCATGGCGTCGCCATGGCCGCGGGCCTTGCCAAGCAGGGCATGCTCCCGGTGTTCGCCGTGTACGCCTCCTTCCTCCAGCGGGGATACGACATGCTGATCCACGACGTGGCCCTCCAGCACCTCCACGTGGTGCTGGGGGTGGACCGGGCGGGATTGGTGGGGGCCGACGGCGAGACTCACCACGGCTGCTTCGACGCGCTGTTCCTGTCGGAGATCCCCGGGTTTACGGTGCTGTGCCCCGCCAGCTTTGCGGAACTGCGGCGGATGCTGCGGCAGGCACTGTTTGAGATCGACGGCCCTGTGGCGGTCCGGTATCCCCGGGGCGGCGAGGGCGATTACCGGGAGGACCGGTCCGGTGCGCCGGTGGTCCGGCTCCGGGAGGGGGAGGACGTCACGCTCCTCACCTACGGCGTGCTGGTGAATCAGGCCCTGGCGGCGGCGGACCTGCTGGAACGGCAGGGCGTCACCGGCGGCTTCACCGACTGCATGCTGCAAAATGGTGCGGTCAAGGTCTATGCCGTCGATGTTGGCTACGGCCAGCTGGCCGGTCTGGACCACGCCGGGGACGCGGGCTTCACAGTGCTGGGACTGACCTATTCCCCCATCCGGGGCCCGGAGGGGAACATCGAGTACCTGGGATATCTGGAAAAGGGTCCCTGGCAGGAGCGCACATTTGATTTGAAGGCCCTGGTGGACGAGTCTCACCAGACCCTGAAGGAGCACGGAGAGGGGGGCAACCCATGAAAAAGATCATTCTCTGCCCCAACCCCAACCGGGACCGGGGCATGGAGACCACCCGCAGGGCAGACGCCATTCTGCGGCAGATGGGCTTCCAGACGGTGGTGTGTCCCCCTTTCAAGGACCAGAAGGACGGGGCCTATGGGGACTACAAGACCCGGCCCCTGACGGCGGAGCTGAAAACGGCGGACCTGCTGATCACCTTCGGCGGCGACGGCACGATCCTGCACCTTGCGAAACTGGCGGCCCTCAACAAAATCCCCGGTGCTGGGCATCAATATGGGGGGCCTGGGATTCATCGCGGAGCTGGAGGAGAACCCCGCACAGCACGATTATTCCAAGGCCAGCTGCGACCGCACCGTCCGCTGGCTGGCCCGCTGCAAAACGGAGATGGCCCGCCTGAAGCACGAGGGCAGAGCCGTCAACCCGGACCAGCTGCTGTTTGGCATCAACCAGGGCTGCACCTTTGCCGACCTGCGGGTGGAGCACATGAAGCAGATCGCCGAGATGGACCTCGATGGCTATGCCATCGGCGGCCTGGCAGTGGGCGAGCCCACCGATGTGATGTATGAGATGATCAGCCAGGTGGAGCCTCACATGCCCAAGGATAAGATCCGCTACCTGATGGGCGTGGGCACCCCCGGCAACATCATCGAGGCCGTTTCCCGCGGCGTGGACCTGTTTGACTGGCTGCGGCGAGTGCCAGACCTCTTGCCAGTCCGCTTGCAAGACCTCCTGCACGGTGGCCAATCAGAAGTGCGAGAACGACAACAATAAGGACAACATCCTGACCGGAAAGGGGCGGGCGTCAGCCTGCCCTTTTTCGCGGCTGGAATCGGCCGCCAATCTTTGCAAATTCGGAGGAATATCATTATGGTACACACCTTTACCGCGCTGGGCCAGTACCTGGCGGCGGATGTGAACAGCGGTGCGGTCCATGTGCTGGACAAGCTGTGCTATGACCTGCTTTCTCTGGTGGAGGGCCCCATGGGAGATGCCTGTCCCCAGGATCTGAAGGACCGCCTGCTCTCAGTACGACGCCAGGGAACTGGACGAGGCCTGGACGGAGCTGCTGGAGCTCCAGCGGGCGGGGCTGCTCTTCTCAGATGACGACTACATCGACCCGGCTGCCGCCATGGCCCTGCCCAAGGCGGCGGTGGTCAAGGCCCTGTGCCTCCACGTGTCCCACGACTGCAACCTGCGCTGCCGGTACTGCTTTGCCTCTACTGGCGACTTCGGTACCGGACACCGGATGACCATGGACCTCGATACCGCCAAGCGGGCCATCGACTGGGTGGTGGCCAAGTCTGGCAAGCGCCGGAACATTGAGGTGGACTTTTTCGGCGGGGAACCCCTGATGGCGCTGGACACCGTCAAGAAGACCGTAGAGTATGCCCGGTCCCTGGAGGAGGAGCACGACAAGTGTTTCCGCTTACGATCACAACCAACGGTGTCCTCCTGAACGAGGACAACATCGAGTACATCAACCGGGAGATGTCCAACGCCGTCCTCTCCATGGACGGGCGAGGAGGTCAACGACCATATGCGCCCCACTGTCAACGGGAAGGGGAGCTACGACGTGATCGTCCCCAAGTTCCAGCAGCTGGTCTCTCAACGGGGGACCAAGGACTACTACGCGCGTGGCACCTTTACCCGGGAGAATCTGGACTTTGCCCACGACGTCAAGCACCTGGCTTCTCTGGGCTTCCGGCACGTTTCGGTGGAGCCGGCCAGCGGCCCGCTGGACGACCCCTTCGCCATCAAGGAGGGAGATCTGCCCCAGGTGAAGGAGAATATGAGAAGCTGGCCCGGCAGCTCCAGGGCCGCAAGGACGTGAACTTCTTCCACTTCAATGTGGATCTGACTCAGGGCCCCTGCGTCATCAAGCGCCTGCGGGGCTGTGGCGCCGGCTGCGAGTATGTGGCCATCACTCCTGATGGAGACATCTACCCCTGTCACCAGTTTGTGGGCAGGGAGGAGTACCGGATGGGCAGCGTCTATGACGGCTCCTTCAACATGGAGATCTCCGGCACGTTTGCGAACCAGAACATCTACACCCGTCCCGCCTGCCGGGAGTGCTGGGTGCTGGGGGCCTACGGCCTTCTGCGGCGGGTGACGGGGGACAGCCGCTATCCCTCAGCTGATGACACCGCCTACGGGGTCCGCTGCGCGCTGTGCGGCGGGCAGTTATGCTGTGTGTGATCTTGGAGCTGAGCATCGTTCCGGTGCTGGTGGGGCTTCGGCCCGCTTTGTGCTGTGACTTGCGGGAGGGCCCGCAATCTGGAATCAGGAGTTTGTGTGTGTCGAATCTGTTGGAGGACTATGAGAGCTATCTGACAACTGAAAAGAAGGCCTCGGCCAACACGGTGAGCTCCTATCTGCGGGATGCATCAGTTTGCCCAGGAGATGTCAGAGAACGGGACGTCCCGCTCGACGAGGTGCTGCCCCGGGACGTGGAGGACTATATCCGGGGCCTGACCCGGGGGGCAAATCCGCTGCCACGGTGACCCGGTCCGTGGCATCCATCAAGTCCTTCTACAACTGCCTGCTGTCAAGGGGGACTGGTGGAGAGCAACCCAGCCCGAAACGTGACTGCGGCGAAGGTGGAGCGCAAGCTGCCCCAGATCCTCACCAGCCGGGAGGTGGAGCTCTTTCTGGAGCAGCCCGAGTGTTGTGACCTGAAGGGGTTCCGGGACCGGGCCATGCTGGAGCTGTTCTATGCCACGGGTATCCGGGTCAGCGAGCTCATCGCGCTGGACGTGGACGACCTGAACCTGCACGCCGGGGTGCTTCACTGCGCCAGCAAGGGGAAGGAGCGGGTCATCCCCCTTTACCCCGCCGCCATCCGGGCGCTGGAGCGACTATCTGCACCGGGTCCGCCCCCAGCTGGTGGAACGCCGGAGGAGACGGCGCTGTTCGTCAACATGAACGGCGACCGCATGAGCCGCCAGGGCTTCTGGAAGATGATCAAGCACTACCAGGAGAAGGCGGGCATCCAGAAGGACATCACCCCCCACACCCTGCGC
>VOFD01002882.1_pt1 | contig 25371 bp, 43 predicted proteins | sample 5384101 | NCBI WGS metagenome assembly VOFD01 (sample SAMN12384723, study PRJNA508395) | human gut metagenome | isolation source: healthy gut C | host: Homo sapiens
TTTCTTGGCTTCTTTCAAGAGTATAGTTTTTGAACTGCTTTGAACACGGCGATCTTCGATAAGTTCTTTCGGATCGATATGACCTTCAGTCAACTTTGTCGCCGGCTTTAACAGTACTGCCGACTTTTTAACCATGGACGGATCGTTGAAGATATGCACATTGGTGATCGATCGATTCATTTTCAGAGATCGTGATCTTGAAACCATTACGGTTATCAAAGTTCTTCGATCGCTGTGATCTCACCGTCGATCTTAGCCAGCAAGGCCGGATGCTTAGGTTTGCGCAGCTTAAAACAACTCTTCAACATTGCAGACCTTTGCGTAATATTCCTCATTTACCGCTGGCAACACCACCGGTATGGAATGTACGCATCGTTAGCTGTAAATTCGGTTCACCGATCGATTGAGGCCATAATACCGACTGCTTTCAAGCCTCAACAAGTTTGCCGGTCGCCATATTGCGGCCATAGCACTTGCGGCAGATACCGGTCTTGCAGTTAATACATTCAAACCTTCACGGAAAGATGAATAGATCGGAACCTCGATGATCGAAGGCTGATATTCTTTTTTTCGATTTAGACTGTACCGGACGGCCCATAAGACCACGCATACCAGCTAATTGGGTAAAGTGTGATTTGTTACCACGGGCACCTGAAACAGCCATCATGTTGATCGGAGACATACGAGGCAGGATTCTTCATGACCTCATCACCAATCATATTCTTGGTATCTTCCCAAAGTTTTGAGAAGTGTTTTTCCCACTCTGGGGTCAAAAGACCGCGCTTCAGTAAAGTATGAAGGACATCAGCTTGTTTTTTAGCTTCATCGACATATTTATTCTTTTATTAGGAGCGACGTTGATATCAGCTAATGATACCGTCATGCCGGAAACTGTTGAATATTCAAAACCAAGGTCTTTGATGCCATTTAAGACCGATCGCTTGAACCGTCAGTATGGTAACGATTAAAGACTTCAGCGATAACGCTAGAAAGGTCTTTTTTCTTGAATTCCGGTTTGATCGGTTGAGCTTTAATATATTTTTGATATTAGTACCAAACGGTACGAATTCTGAATCTGGTGTATTTTTGAGTGATTCCGCCGTAACTTCGTTGATGTACGGGAAATCTTTCGAAGATGTTGTTGAAGATGAGCTTGCCGATCGTTGTGATCAGATACTCATTATTCTGTTTTTCGCTGAAACAGGTCTTTTTAAGCGAAGATGCTAAGATAGCGATCCTTGTGTGCAAATGGACCTGTTTATTCTGATAAGCCATGATCGCTTCATTGTAGTCTTTAAAGACATGACCTTGAGCATCACCGAAATGACGCCACATCTCACTGGCTTCGCTATCGCTAACTTTTTCGATCAGATCAGCCTTTTTCATAGAACTCTTCAGCTGTTTCTTCCATGTTCAGATAGAAGTTGCCAAGGACCATATCCTGTGATGGCGTAACGATCGGTTTACCATCTTTTGGTCCAAGGATGTTGTTGGATGCCAGCATCAAGATCTCAGCCTCGGCTCTGGCTTTTTCAGATAAAGGTAAATGCACGGCCATCTGGTCACCGTCAAAGTCAGCGTTGAATGCTGTACATACAAGCGGATGCAAACGGATAGCTCTACCTTCGACTAATTTCGGTTTGAAAGCCTGGATACCTAAGCGGTGCAGTGTCGGGGCACGGTTCAAGAAGACCGGATGATTATCCATTACTTCCTCTAAAAACGTCCCAGATCTGCGAGTCAGATCTTTCGATCATGCGGTCGGCATTCTTGTGGTTTGGTGCCAGACCTTTATTGACGATCTCATTGATCACAAATGGTTTATAAAAAGCTGGATTGCCATCTCACGAGGGATACCGCATTGATACATCTTTAAGTTTGGTCCGACGGCAATAACGCTACGGCCAGAGAAGTCAACACGTTTACCCAAAAGGTTTTGTCTGAAACGGCCCTGTTTACCTTTTTAGAGAGTGAGATAGAGATTTAAGAACACGGTTGCCGGCACCTTTGATCGGAGCACTGCGGCGTCCGTTATCGATCAGGGCGTCAACTGCTTCCTGCAGCATACGTTTTCGTTTTGAACGATGATCGTCGGCGTACCGATCTCTAAGAGTTTCTTTAAACGATTGTTACGGGTGATGACACGGCGATAGAGATCGTTAAGATCACTGGTCGCAAAACGTCCGCCATCCAGCTGCAACATCGGTCTTAGATCAGGCGGGATGACCGGCAAGACGGTTAAGATCATCCATTCCGGTTTATTGTTTGAATAAAGGAAAGCATTGACGGTTTCTAAACGCTTGATCAGTTTTTTTGCGTTTATCGCCTTGAGCCTTTTCAAGCTCGGCAATGATATTGTCATGTTCCTTTTTTGAACATCGACCTGCTCTAACAATACTCTGATAGCTTCAGCACCAGTTAAGGCCTTAAAGCTGCCTTCGCCGTATAGAGCCCGGTTTTCACGATATTCTCTTTTCGGATAAGATCTGTTTATATTCAAGATTGGTATTGCCTGGGTCAGTGATGATCCAGGATACGAAGTAAACGATCTCTTCCAAAAGCTTTAGGAGCGATATTGAGCAAAAGTCCCATTCTTGAAGGAATACCCTTGAGATACCAGATATGAGCGACTGGCGCTGCTAAAGCGATATGGCCCATTCTTTCTCTTTCTGACCGAAGACTTGGTGATCTCTACGCCGCAGCGGTCGCAGATCACGCCTTTGTAACGCACTTTCTTATACTTTTCCGCAATAGCATTCCCAGTCCTTGGTCGGGCCGAAGATCCTTTCACAGTATAGACCATCCGTTCGGTTTTTGGGAACGGTAGTTGATCGTTTCCGGTTTGGTCACTTCACCATGCGACCATTCGAGGATCCTTTCAGGAGATGCGATTCCTACTTGTAATGCTTCAAATTTACTGCTTGCCATATCTTCACCTCCTCTACATTTCACCATCATCGACACCGACGACAGCAGCTTCGGCCACTTCTTCATCATCAGCATCTTTTGATCGTTAGACCGCTGGTATCAGTTACCAGCTCTTCCTTGATTTCCGGAATCAGATCATCATCGTCACCGGTTTCGGAATAAGTTATTTCATTGCCTTGTCCATCTAACATCTTCACATCGATAGCTAAGGCCTGCAATTCATGTTTCAAGACTTTAAAGGATTCAGGTAAGCCTGGTTCTGGCAGATCTTTACCCCTTGATGATCGCTTCATATGTCTTGGTTCTGCCGTTGACATCATCTGATTTGACCGTCAAGATCTCTTCAAGAGTATGAGCGGCACCATAAGCTTCAAGAGCCCAGACTTCCATCTCACCGAAACGCTGACCGCCGTTTTGGGCTTTACCGCCAAGCGGCTGTTGAGTGACGAGTGAATATGGACCGGTCGCTCTGGCATGTAATTTATCATCGACCATGTGAGCCAGTTTGATCATATACATGACGCCCACCGAGATCCTTTCATCATAAGGTTCACCTGTTGAGCCATCACGCAAGACGATCTTGCCGTCGCTTGACGTATTGGCTTCAGCCATGATCGAGCGCAATTCATCATTGTTTATACCGTCAAATACCGGCGTAGCAAACTTGACGCCTAAAGCCTTGGCGGCCATACCTAAATGGATCTCTAAGACCTGACCGATATTCATACGGGAAGGTACACCAAACGGGTTAAGCATGATATCGACCGGTGTGCCATCTGGCATAAACGGCATATCTTCAACCGGCAATATCTTCGAGATAACACCCTTGTTACCATGACGTCCAGCCATCTTGTCACCTTCGGAGATCTTACGTTTTTGAACGATATAAACTTTAACTTCTGTTGTAACACCTGGATTTAATTCATAGCCGTCGGCTCTATTAAAGATGCGGACAGATTGAACGATACCGGCGCCGCCATGCGGCACTCTTTAAAGAATTATCTTTTACTTCATGCGACTTCTCGCCAAAGATCGCTAAAAAGCAGTTTTTCTTCCGGCGAAGCATCGCTTTGACCTTTCGGCGTAACTTTACCGACTAGGATGTCGCCTTCTCCTGACTTCAGCACCGACCATGACAATACCACGGCCGTCTAGATTGCGGCAGGCGCTTTCAGATACATTTGGAATATCTCTTGTGATCTCTTCTGTTGCCTAACTTGGTAGTACGGCATTCGATAGAGTATTCATCGATATGGATCGAAGTATAGACATCATCTTTGACCATTCTTTCCGACATGATGATGGCATCTTCGTAGTTATAACCATGCCAGGTCATAAAGGCGATCGTTACGTTTTGACCTAAAGCTAATTCACCGTTTTCCATTGATATTCCATCGGCGATCATCTCGCCTTTTTTGACCCTTTCACCCTTTTTTACGATCGGACGGTGATTGATGCAGGTTCCAGCATTGGAACGGCGGAACTTTTCAAGTTCGTAATCGTGTTTGCCTTCTTCGTTTTCGATCGTGATCCTTTGTGAATCAACATAAGTAACGACACCTTCATCATGACTCACGACACCGCTGCCGCTGTCTTTAGCCAAACGCTCTTCAATACCCGTACCGACAAATGGACTGTGCGGATTTAAAAGCGGAACGGCCTGACGCTGCATGTTGGCGCCCATCAAGGCACGAGAGGCATCATCGTTTTCAAAAAATGGAATACAGGCAGCAGCTACCGAAACGATCTGTTTTGGCGATACGTCCGCCAACTCAACATCTTTCTTGTCAGCCATGATCGTTTCACCGGCTTTTCTGGCAACGACCCTGATCGTGAACCAGTTTGCCGTCGATGACTTCGTTGGCCTGAGCGATGATGTAGTCAGCTTCTTCATCAGCTGCTAAATAAATATAATCTTCACTCACCGTACCATCACTTAAAACTTTACGGTAAGGAGTTTCAATAAATCCGTATTCATTGACTTTTTGCATAAGAAGTCAAATAAGAGATCAGACCGATATTTTGACCTTCCGGGGTTTCGATCGGACAGATACGGCCATAGTGCGAGTTATGAACGTCACGCACTTCAAAGCCTGCTCGCTCTCTTGTAAGACCGCCCGGACCAAGAGCACTGATACGGCGCTTGTTGGTAAGTTCAGCCAATGGATTTTGCTGGTCCATGAACTGAGACAGCTGCGAACTGGAGAAGAACTCCTTGATAGCTCCGATAAGCGGACGGATATTAGTCAAGCTCTTTGGCGTCGCTGTTTCAAGATCAGCAATCGACATCTTTTTCCTTGACCGCTTTTTCCATACGGCTAAGACCGATCCTGAACTGATTTTGAATAAGCTCGCCGACCGTTCTGATACGGCGGTTGCCTAACATATCAATATCATCAGTACTGCCCACGCCATCAAGCATACTTAAAGAGTAGCTCAAGAAGGCGATCATATCAGACATCGTGATGCACTTTTTATCATTGATCGGATCGATACCGACTAAGCGGATATTAAAGTCTTCGTCCGGCTTTCTGATATTGATGACTGACAAGCACTTCCGACTAACCAGGCTGATACTTCTTCATCCATCACTAACTTATAAAGCTTATCTTCATTATCGTTAGTGAGCATGTAAGAATCAGTATCCGGAACATAGCGATCGATAGCTAAAGCATCATCAAAGTAAATATCTTTTGCCATCTTTATCTGTCAAACGGCCTAAAACGAAAAGTCTTTTGACCCAGATCCATGATCGCTCTGAAGTTATCTTTATCAAGTTTGACTTCCGAAGCGATGATTGCACTGTAAACTTTGACTTTTGATACCTTGTTCTTTAATTCTTTGGCATCCTTCAATGTCAAGACGGTACCAAGTTCATAAACTTTATCCCCCCCACTTCAACATCGCTTGCCAATACTCTGCCCACAAGGGCCAGATAATCTTCACAATCGACATAGACACTGCTTGGATGCGAGAAACGGTAATTATATGGGAAAGCCTGCATATAAATACCTTTATTCAAGACTTCTTTTAAAGACATTGCGTTCATTTTTAGTGATCAGAGTGCCTTTTTTAAAGACAAGCTTGCCTTTGGCATCTTTAATATCTTCATTCAGAATATTGTTTTCCATACGATCGATGACGCTTAATTTCTTATTGGCCTTATAACGTCCGGCCTTAGTCAGATCGTATTTCTTCTGATCGAAGAACTTGGCATTCATCAGGTTGATAGCACCATCCATCGTCGGAACTTCATCAGATTTCTGGTTTTCATACATCATGATGAAGCTTCGTTGCCGGTCTTGGTCTTATCAGTTTCAAGAGTATTTACCAGCTCTTCATAACCTCTAAAAAGGAAGTAAAGATCGCTTCATATATATTTAAGAATTCTCTTTCATCATTTTGAGTGATCAGGTCATCATAGACATGTAAACCCATTGCCTTTAATAACTTGCGGACATTGGTCGTATCAAAGGCATCTTCACCCTTTTTCAAGATTTAAAGAGAAACCGATAGCTTTATATAAGATACTGGAAATGATCTTTTTTTTTCTATCGACGCTCATGTTGATCAAACGACCATTAGAAGTCTTTTTTCTCGTCAGTTATGAGTTCTAACCAAGTACCACGGCTTGGAATGAATTCATGATCAAAAACTTCCTTGTTGGTCTTGTCGTCATTGACGACATCAAAATAAACTCCCGGTGATCTGACGATCTGAGATACGATAACTCTTTCAGCACCATTGATGATAAAGGTGCCAGTCGGGGTCATCATCGGGAAATCGCCAAGGAATACCTCTTCTTTACGGGTATAGACTTCACCTGTTTCTTCGTTGTAGATCTCCAGTTCCATATTCGCTCTTAAAGGCGCTGCATAGTTGACTACACGATATTTGGATTCACTGATGCTGTATTTAGGTTCTCCAAAAGTGTAATCGATATACTTCAAGCGAATATTACCGCTGTAATTCTGGATAGGGTAAATATCTTCAAAGACCTCTTTGATGCCTTCTTCCACGAACCATTTGAATGATTCAGTCTGGATCTCGACAAGATTAGGCAATTCCAATTTACCGCTAACCTTCGAATAATCACGGCGTGTTGAATTTTACCAAGTTCAACAATGTGATAAGTTTGTTTTTTCTGTCATGTATGCGCCGTCCTTTCAAATTTGTTGTTCCATAGAAGATTCTATTTGACAGCTTCGATCAACCAATGTGAGTTGATCTTAGCCAATAGATTTACTGTTTTAAAAATCGTCGTCAGTTTTTTGTATAATGTGACTTGGCACCATGCTTGGTCTGAATAACGATAAATAAGCGCCCCTCTCTTTTTTAAGATTAAAATGCGCTTTTTCGTATAATTCATAAATTACACGCTTACCCGCCCTGATCGGCGGGTTTAAAACTATAGAATCAAATGTCAAGTTAAGCGTGTTGATGTCATCAGTCTTATATACATCTATATCGACTTTGTTAATTTCACTGTTTACTTTTGCCAGATCGACGGCTCTAGAGTTCACATCGACGAGGCAAATTCTTCGTGCTGGATGCAGTTTTTAAGGATGATACCGATCACCCCGTATCCGCACCCCAGGTCTAAAACATCATTGCCTAAATCAAGATCTGCGATCTCTTTTAAGCAAGAGGTAACTGCCGTAATCAACGCCTTTTTTAGAAAAGACGCCTTTGTCAGTCTTAAATTTGAATTTCTGATCACCGAAATCGTAATCGAACTCGCTCAAAGACGAATCCAGATCACGATTATCGGTAAAGTAAATGACTCATTCGTGAAATTATTTAACTTCTACGGTTGCACCGGCGTCAACTAATTTCTTCTTGATCTCTTCAGCTTCGTCAGAAGAAATGTTTTCTTTGATCGGGCTTGGGCACTTGTCAACTAATCCTTTAGCATCAACTAAGCCAAGACCAGTGATCTCTAACCACTTTGATAACACCGACTTTAGAAGCACCGACATCAGTCAAGATAACTGAAACAGCAGCAGGTGCAGCTTCTTCAGCAGGTGCAGCGGCAGCTACTGCAACAGGAGCAGCGGCACTTACGCCGAATTTTTCTTCGATTGCTTTTACTAAGTCATTTAATTCTAAAATAGTAGCTTCTTCTAAGCTAAGATATCTTCATGTGTTAATTTTGCCATTTTAATTTTCCTCCCTTTTATTCTTGTTGTTAGCTTCTTCAGCTTTTACTTCATTTCCGCCATTTTCTTTAGCATCGGCTACCGCTTTGACGGCACGAGCGAATGATGTAACCGGTGATACCAAACAGCTTAGGAACATTGAGATCATGCCCTCTTTGTTTGGCAGGCTGGCTAATTCTTTGATCGTATTCAGATCAACGACCTTGCCTTCGACGACACCGCTTTTTAGATCAGATGTTCATGTTTCTTAGCGAAATCATTCAATACTCTGGCTGGTGCAGTGGCATCTTTAGAAAAAGCGATAGCGTTTGGACCTTTTAAGAATTCTTTTTAATTCACCAAAACCGGCAGCTTCAGCAGCTTTTCGACCATTGAATTCTTATAGACTTTGAATTCAACGTTTTCGTTACGCAGATTGCGGCGAAGTTCATTGACTTCAGCTACGGTCAAGCTTCCACGATATTCAACTACCACGCTGGCGCTTTTGATTCTTTAAGTTGTCCAGTAATCTTTTCAAAAACTAATTCCTGTTTCTCACTTAATACAGCTTGATTCATTTCTTTCCTCTTTCTAGCACAATATACGAAAAAGTTATAAAACCTGTGCCGACAGCACACAGGTTAAAGTCTTTTAATTGATCTTTTTACCTCGGCAACCCGATTAAGCATTTAGTCGTTGCTGTCTTTGGCATATTGATGCTCATGTATTCTAAACCTATTTCAATTCACATTTACAAGACTTTATTCAATTTTTCTTAAGCAGCTTTTCAGGGGCTTCGTCATAATCGACGAAATGATAATGACCGTCTTCTTTCATTTCAGTATATATGACCCCTCTTCCTGGGATCATGACCAGATCATCCTTCCTTGCCAAGCTTACAGCTTTTGGATCGCTTCTTTGGGGTCATAGATGATCTCATACTTGTCTTTGTTCTTTAACATCTTCGATCATCATGGCGATAATGTCTTCCAACAGGTTCATCTTTAGGATTATGCATCGCGTAAAGATGACATGATCACATCTTTCACATAAGATCTTTCCAATATCTTTACGGTTTTGAATGTCCCTATGTCCAGGTAAGCCGATGCGGCGATCTTTTGATGATCTTTAAAAGTATCGACAAAACTCTAACAAGCGCTTGACCGCATTAGCCGTATGGGGCAAACATGTGATATCATCACGAGCATCCGTCCGTGATCTTTATTGATCTTTAATCGACTGCATTAACCCCGGGCAAAGTCCACAAACATGTGATAATGCCCGGCATCAGCGACCTGCATCCGTCCGTCGACTTTGACATCTTTGATCCTGGAAGCGATCATTTCAAACGGATAACCCATCTTTAAGACCAACAGTAAAGCCAAAGCCAGATTCTCGATGTTGAACTTGCCTAAAAGCGGTGAAGTGATGGCATATTCCTTGCCTTCATAGACAAAAGTTATCTCCGTCTTGTTAGGATATAAATGATAATCTTTGATATAAAGATCGGCGCTCGCCTCATAACCGTAACTGTAGAAGTCTTAACAGCCTCCTTCATCATTTCATAATAGGCATCATCTTTATTAGTACACCATAGAACCATCTCTCAATTGGCAAAAATAACTGTTTTACAGTTCATAGTTTTCCATCGTCTTATGGACATACATGTGCTCACTTGTCACATTGGTATAAGCAGCATAGTCAAAAGTCAGATTTTTAAGCGTCCGTAATAGAAAGCTTCTGAACTGGCTTCCATCACCACGTATTCACAACCGCTGTCCTTAAATTCTCTAAAAGATCTTGTATAGTTTATCAAAAGAAAGGGGTCGTATTGACTGTATCCCCTTTGACAAATCTAGAAAAAGCCGCCCTTGGGCCGATATAGCCGCACTTGTCATCCCCTAATAAAGCCTGGTGATGATCGAACTTGACGTCTTGCCATCAGTACCGGTGATGCCGATGATCTTTAATTCCTTTTGGGGATCATCATAGAATCTTCTAAAAAGAGATCTTCAGCTATCGCATCGACATCTTTGACTTTGACATAAGGAACTTTATAGTCATCGCCTTTAGATACCACAAAGGGCAGCTGCTCCATTGGCGATCGCTTCATCGATATAGTCATGGCGATCAGTGCTGATTCCTTTGGTGCAGACAAAAGATCACCTTTTTCAATCTCTTTAATTGATCTTGATGTCTTTTTATCTTCACATCAAGATCGGTATCTTTAAATAAATCTTTTAACTTTTCATATCCTTGATAAAAAATAAGATTGCCCGCTAAGGCAATCATGATTAAGCAGCTGTTACTTTAACTCCCGGACCCATCGTGCTTGATAAGACGACATTTTAAAATGTACGTACCCTTAACAGCAGCCGGTCTGGCTTTGGCAATAGCGTTATATAAAACATTGAAGTTTTCAACTAAAGCTTCATCAGTAAATGAACATTTACCGATCATGCAGTTGATGTTGCCGTCTTTATCAACACGGTAAGTGATCTTACCTTTTTGATCTCTTCAACAGCAGCTACATTCATGGTAACTGTACCAGTCTTAGGATTGGGCATAAACCTTTGGGACCTAAGATCTTACCTAATTTTACCAAGTTCACCCATCATATCCGGGTAGCTACGATCACATCAAAGTCGAACCAGCCTTTTGCGTCTCTTCGAGGTTTCTCTTTACCGCCGACATAATCAGCGCCGGCATTTTTAGCTTCTTCTTCTTTAGCGCCAGTGATGACGAGTACTTTTTGAGTACGTCCGGTACCGTTAGGAAGCACCATAGCACCTCTGATCTGCTGATCAGCGTGACGAGGTCAACATTTAATTTGAAGATACTTCTACTGTTGCATCAAACTTGGCAGTATTAGTTTCCTTTACTAACAGTATAGCTTCTAAAGCACTGTATAATTGCCTTTTTCGATCTTGGCAAGAGAGTTTAAATAATTCTTTCCATGTGTCTAGCCATGGTATTCACCCTCCACAACGATACCCATATTGCGGGCCGTTCCTTCTACAACTTTCATTGCCGCTTCAACATCGTTAGCGTTAAGATCCGGCATCTTGTATTCAGCGATCTCTCTTAACTGAGCTTTCGTAATCTTGCCGGCCTTAGTCGTCTTGGCATTGCCTGAACCTTTAGAGATACCAGCTGCCTTTTTAAGCAATACTGAAGCAGGTGTAGTCTTTAATACAAAATCGAAAGACTTGTCTTCATACGCAGTAATCACAACAGGAACGATATCGCCTTTACGATCTTTAGTCGCATCATTGAATGCGGTACAGAACTGAGGCATATTGATACCTGCTGAAGCTAATGCCGGTCCCGGTCTAGCGCCGCCGGCTTCAAAGTGTAGCTTACAAACTTTTACCTTTCTTTTTAGCCATAATTTCCTCCTTTTATGGTATGTGGTCTTGATGGAGCAGTTGCACTCCTCCACATGCTTTAAAATTTTAGTATATTTATCAAAAAATGCAACTAATAATCGGCCGGTTTTAAGTCGATATAGTTGATGTCAGTCGGGGGTTTCTCTTCCGAAAAGGATGATGAGAACAGTCGCTACTGCGTCTGATCGTTCATCGTATCCAACACCTTCATGCCGCTAAACGGTCCGGATACGATCTTGACCGTATCACCGACTTTAATTCAACTTCGATCTTCTTATCAGATTGACCGATACGACGTAAAATATCTTCGATCTCTTCTTTAGCTACCGGGAACGGTTTAGCACCGCCGCCTGATGAACCGATAAATCCGGTAACGCCCGGCGTATTTCTCACGACATACCAGGCTTCATCAGTCATGATCATCTCTACAAAAAAGATAGCCCGGGAAAATATTTTTAACGACTTCTTTAGACTTGTCATTCTTTACTTCGATCTGGGTTTCTTCCGCAACGACGATCCTGAAAAGATTGTCAGAAATACCCATCGTTTCTAATCTTTTTCAAGATTATCCTTTACTCTGTTTTTCATGTCCGGCATACGTATTGACGACATACCACTCTTTCTTTGCCTGTTCCATTAAGCCACCACTCCTATAAGTCTAAGCAATAACGATACGACAAATTGACAACAGATAAAGAATACAGCGAAAAAGGCGATGAATACGACTGTTTTGAACACTGTTAGTCAAAAGATCACCCCCTTTTTAGGCCAGCGGATTTTTTAATTTCTTTAATGATCTCCCTTTAGATTAAACCACTTCATATTTTCCTCCTACTTGGTTTCTTTATGCAAAGTGTGTTTATTGCATTTCTTTGCAAAACTTCATTAGTTCCAGACGCTCAGTGTTGGTCTTCTTGTTTTTTATAGACAGAATAATTACGGGGAAAGACATTCACTGCATGCTAATACGACTCGATTCTTATTTGCCATTTGCGCCTCCTAATAAAAAAGTTATTAAGTCCTCGCTTAATAACACACTAACATACTAACATAACTTAAACAAATGTCCAATAGATAAGGGGCTAATAGCCCCCATTAGAGATCTTTTTGATAGCGGTTTTTCATCCTTTGGATCAGATAATCAACTCTTTTTAGGCGTGATATTCAAACTGTCAGCGATCGCTTTATAACTGTTTTTATCCTGACGCATCCTAATGATCTTTTTTCAAGCGGCGACGAACCTTTCATAAAGGCCTGCATCGCTTTTAAGGTGTCATAATAGATAATCATCTTCTTAGGATCGTCATAGAAATGTTCGCTTACAAGTTCGGCATGATTGTCCGTATCGATGGAAAGTCCTTCAAAACGGTAATGTCCGCCCAGTTTTTTCAATCGCCCGGCAGAGCCTTCGATAGATCACTTTATAAGCATAAGTCGCAAAACTGGCTTCACTTTCTTCTTTATAAGTCAAAGCCGCATGATATAAAGCGATATCTCCTTCCTGCAAGAGATCGTTGCGGTCGATCTTATAATCCCTCGATTGATATAAAATCCGTTAACGATCTTAGCGACAAGATAGCGGTAGGTCATCAATAAAGTCTTGACGCTATCTTCATCTTTTGACTTTACTTTTCTGATCAATTCATCTTTCATGACTTCATTATGAACTGATAATCTCAAGATGAAACACTTACTGAAGTCACATATCAGTTATATATCGGTTAAACCTTTATCCACATTTGTGGATAGATTGTCGATTTTCCAAGATCTTATAAAAGCATAATGGCAGTAGCATTAGAAACATTTAAAGAATCGACATGCCCTAAAAGCGGCATTTTGACTAAGAAGTCGCAGGCCTCTTTAGTTAATCTCGCCATGCCTTTGCCCTCGGCCCCCATCACCAGAGCAATGTTCATATCATAGTTCATCTCGTTATAATACCTGTCAGCTTGTATGTCGGTACCGACGATCCAGTATCCTTGTTTTTTAAGATAATTCAAAGTATTGACAAGATTGCTTACTTCTGCCACCTTGACATGTTCAATCGCTCCTGTCGATACTTTGGCAACGGTTGGCGTCAGGGAAACATTATGATGTTTGCGGTAGATGATGCCATCTGCTCCCACGCAATCCACCGTCCGCATGATCGCTCCCAGGTTATGCGGATCTTCAATGCCGTCCAAAATAACGATAAGACCATTCTCTTTTTTAAGAAGATCACTTACTTCGTAAAGCGGATAGTCTTTGATCTTAGCAATAATGCCCTGATGGCTAACGGTATTGGCCAGCTTGTCTAACTCTTGTCTTTTCAAACAGGTGATCCTTACACCCTTTTTCCTTTAGACTTTTGATCTCTTTATAATTGTTCAAGACATAAAAAGCTCTAATACTCTCTCACTTTTAAGAGCTTCATAAACACTGTTTTTACCATATGGATATAACTACTCATAACTGACCTCTTTCAATATTATCTGCATTATTTCATCCAAGCGTATCTTATCACTTAAATAAAGATAGCCGATCAAAGCTTCAAGACCGCTGGCCTTTAAATAAGTATTCAATTTGCCGTTTTTGGAATATGATTGACAGCGTTGCGGCCTTTTTTATAAACTTCTATCTCTTCGATATTTAAAATGTCTTTTTTAAAAAAAGATGATCAAAGGCCCTGCTTTGGCCTGAAGCACTGACATAGCATTTAGAAGCCTCCTGCAGTTTCTTGCCGCTGTTTAGACCTTTATTTAAAAAGATGTTCTCTGATATAGACACTATAAACGGCATCACCGATAAAACTTAAAGAAACACCGTTTAACTGTTTAGGATCCATCTATAAGATACCTCTTTGCATAAGACTGGCCCTGATATTCATCGGCCTTCACAAAATCCTTTGGGCTTTGGCTTCATTCCAGGCTTCATAGATCTTCTTGTCTTCAGCACTTAGATGCACTTCATGATGGCGGATGCCCAAAACATCAAGAGCTCTTTTAAAAGTATTGGCTACTTTATTTAAGGCTTCAAGATCGAAATCTTTCTTTCTTACTTTCCTGATTGAGATATTTGACCATCTCAAAGATCGCTGCATAAGCATTAGGAGTATTGAGATCATCTTCCATGGCTTCCATAAAAAGGCATGATAATACTTCTCATCAAGTTCTTTGCCGCCAGCATCATTTAAAGCTAACTTAAGCGATACCTGTTTCAAACAGGTCAAGACTTTATTGAGTTCTTTTTCATTGGCTTTGATGAAATCGTCAGAGATATTAAGATCCTGACGATAGTGAGCACTTAACAAGATCCAGCGGATGACCATCGGATCATAAGCTTCCAAAGCATCTTTGGCAGTAATGAAGTTGCCTAAAGATTTAGACATCTTGACTCCTTCAACATCGATCATGCCGTTATGCATCCAATAGTTGGCTAGATCAGAATTGAATAAAGCTTTAGCCTGGGCTCTTTCATTTTCATGATGCGGGAAGCGCAGATCCTTGCCGCCGCCATGGATATCGATGAGTTCGCCCAGCTCTTTTTGATCATGACGACACATTCCGTATGCCAGCCCGGACGTCCTAAAGAATAGCGGCTTTGCCATTTGATACCCCTGCTCCGTCTTTTTTTCCAGAGCACAAAATCTAAAGGTGATTCCTTTTTATCGTTTTCTTCAATGCGGGCTCCTACTTTCAGATCATCCATCTTCTGATTGGAAAGACAGCCGTAATCCACTACCTTCGATGTATCAAAGAAAACATCGCCATCTTTCGGATAAGCATAGCCGTTCATCACTAATTCATCAATAAAACTGATGACATCTTCCATCGTCTGAGTCACTCTTGGCGCTTTATACAATTTTTTGGTGTTGAGCAGTTCCTTGATCTTTTCTACTCTTTGGATCATTTCATCGGTCAGTTCCAGCTCCGAAATATTGCGCTTTTTAGCTTCGTTGATGATCTTGTCATCGACATCGGTATAATTGGAAACATATTTCACATCATAACCGAGTTCTTCAAAGACCCGGCGCAAAGTATCAAAAAACAACCATCGGTCTGGCATTGCCGATATGAATATCGCTATAGACCGTCGGTCCGCAGACATACATCTTTACTTCGCCTTCTTTGATCGGTTTAAACTCTTCGATCTTTAATGTCTTTGTGTTATATATCTTCATAATCGCCTCCTAAATAAAAAAGCACCATCAAGAGGTGCATGACATTTGTTCCACTCTTTATTTAACTCTTCAGCTCTTTAACGCAGAAGTTACGTAAGCCTCTACTTGTTTCAAGGCTTCCTCATCGGGGCATTCTGACAAGTTCCGATCAGACATCTTCCACCCTCATGTCTTCGCTTTCGATCTTTCTTTGTCATACTATCCGACTTGCGGTTTAACTTAATATAGCATAGAGATCAGCTACTTTTCAATCTTTCTGAAACGAAGGGTATTGATAAGTCCTGTCTTATACTTTAAAGAGATATAGCCGATCACGCTCATGATAAAAGCTCCCAAAGCATCGACAAAAAAGATCGGTCATCGTATCGCTTAAGGCCTCTCTTCCGATAAGAGCCGTACCGTCTTCAAGCATGAACTTTTGCATATTCAAACCTAAGATGCCGTCAAAAAGATATTCGTAAAATTCCCAGAAGACGCCGATCGTGACTGCAAAACAAAACGCAAACAAGGCCACGAAGAACGGTGACATATTCAAAGGGATCTTGTCGGTCTTGTTCAGGATGGTGATGACGCTGAAACCTAAAAAAGAGCCTAACATCATGCCCGAAAAAAGTATGCAGGAAATTATCCCAGTTTGGGATAAGATAATAGAAACTTCTGACTTCTCCCAAAAAGATGGCACAGTATAAAAGATGATATACATCGTGACCATAAAAAGATGGTATATCTCTTTTTAAATGTTTTTCTAAAATATCGGGGATATGGATCGCCACAACTCCCACGATACATTGTAAAAGCATCAAGGTATAGGTACTCTTCGTCCTGACATCGCCGTCATTTGAAATACTTGGTGCAGCGATGATGCGATAGATCACATAAATGATCGAGATCAGCATCGACACCAAGACAAAATAGTAAACAGCTTTTTCAAACTTAGTCTTGTTCATGAGGGTCCTTTAAATAAAAACTGTAGATCGAATCTTTTATCGCAATATCATCTTTAAGATCGACATTGATAAGAACGTCATCGCCGTTTAAAAGACCGTTTTTGATAGCGATGATCAGCTGTTCATCAGTCAGGATCAGACTCTTGGGACGATCTTTAATCTGCCAAATCTTCACTTCCGCCCTCCTCAAACAAAGGTTCACAATAAGTATAGGTGATCCTTAGATTCTTTAATTCTTCTCTGTTATATTCTTTTTGCCTTCTTCAAGACCGTTCACGCTGGTGACTTTAGCTGTACCGCTGAGCTCGCATGGCATAGGGTCCTTGCTGTCGGTAACATTGGCGATATTGACTCCGATCTCGCCAAGATAACTCTTGAACTCATCCCGGCTCATGCCGACAAGTCCGGTCATGATTGTTACTTTTTGGCGTATTGTAAGTAAAGGCGAGAGTAACTGGCGATGAATCTTCGTATTTATCATTGCCTAAAGCGATGATCGTAAAATCATATTTCTTGCCATCTTCCATTTCACTGTATGGAATAGTGAAAGAGTTGGTAGAAGAATCAAGGGTCTTGTCATCATAAGTCAAACGATAACCGTTGGCGTGGTTTGAAGCATCGAATTTGATCACGATCGTCATATCGGCATCATTCATCTCGACACTGACGTTCTCTACTTTAGCCAGCGGGGTCTTGTTCACATCAGTGATCTCCATATTGCCCGTAAGCATTATCGCCGACGCCATAGATCTTATTGCCATCATAAGCCACAAAATAACTGTCCGCCCCGGCAATAGCCAGCATATTCTCAAAAGTGCCTTCTGCATTTTTTAATTCTTCATCTTCAGTAGCTACATAGACCTTGCCGCTTGCATCCAGTCCGGCAATATAATTAAGACCGATCTCAATATCAACGATGTCTTTCAATTTAAAACTTCTGAAAAATCATTGAGAGAATAATAGTTGACTGTACCATCAGTATTTATATAAGCGATGATATTATTGGCGGCTTCAATATCGATAAAGCCGTCAGCTTCAGCTAAGATCTCTTCGTGGATCACTTCGCCGGAATGATAAAGTTTGCCTTCTGCATCCACAAGAAAACTGGCATTGTTGGAGGCGAAGATCTGCGTGATGCCGCTGTCTTTTTCAAAACGGCACTGATCATAAGTATCATCCCCGCACAATAGACCTTGCCATACTTATCCAAAAGCCAGGATATGGCCTCGGCCCACTTCTACATCGACGATGTCACGCCATTCGTTTATCTCATTTGCGAGATTATCCACAAGACCGGCTGAAGCCAAGGTACCGTCATTTTTTAAGGACAACAGTAAAATTAGCACCTTCCTGCACCTTAAAGACATCTTTGCTGTCAAAATCAAGCTGGCCGTAGGAATTATCGCCTCGGCCCATCGCTTCGCCATTGCCTAAAGATAGACCACCGTTACATTGGAGGCATCAGGCGGTTGTTGTTTGATTTAGTCATCTTGTTGATCTCGTTTTTGCTTGGAAACAATAAAAAGACACAGATGATGACACAAACGATGATCCCTAAAAAGCCAATGCAGCGATCATCATGATCGGTTTTTATTCTTGCTCCAGTATTCGGACTTCTTTTCTTTCCTGGTCTGTTTAGTCAGATAGTGGAAGTTAGAAGTATCATTGCTTGGTTTGATGTCTTTAATGAATCCGATCTCTTTGCGGTTATCAAAAAGATCATCATTGCTGACCCGATATAACTTGGCCAGTTTCTTTAATTCTTCAAAACTTGGTACACTGCGGCCGTTTTCAAAACCCATGTAGTCAATGACTTCAATATCAGATACTCAGCCAGATAGCTTTGAGAAAAGGCCGTAATATTTTCTAAGATTCAATAATTTATCAGGTAGTGAATTCATACAATACTATTATATTAAAGTTTAAGCTTTAAGCAAATAAAAAAGGGTCCGTCTTAATGACGAACCCTAATTTTTGAGTCTTTTCGGATTAGCTTAAACTGTTGAAGTATTTAATAGTTCTTACCATCTGAGTTGTGTAAGAATTTTCGTTGTCGTACCAAGCAACAACTTGAACTTCATAAGTATCATCGCTTACTTTGTTTACCATCGTTTGAGTTGCATCAAAGATAGAACCATGAGTTTCACCGATAATATCAGAAGAAACTACCGGCTCCTCAGTATAACCGTAAGTAGGGCTTTCTTGAGATTTCATGTAGCGTTGATCGTTTCAGGAGTAACTTCTTTATCAGTTTTAACAACAGCTACTAAGATCGTAGTAGAACCTGTAGGAACAGGAACTCTCTGGGCAGAACCGATCAATTTTCCTGCTAATTCAGGAATAACAAGACCGATAACTTTAGCTGCACCGGTGGGGATTAGGAACGATGTTTACAGCGGCTGCTCTAGCTCTTCTTAGATCACCTTTTCTGTGTGGTCCATCAAGAACCATCTGGTCACCAGTATAAGCATGAACAGTAGTCATGATACCAGCCTGGATAGGTGCAAAATCATTTAATGCTTTTTGCCATAGGTGCTAAGCAGTTTGTAGTACAGCTTGCAGCAGAGATAATAGTATCAGAAGCTTTTTAAAGTTCCTTCGTTGACACCATATACGATCGTTGGAAGATCATTTCCGGCAGGTGCAGAAATAACGACACGTTTTGCACCGGCATTGATATGAGCCTGAGCTTTTTTCTTTCTTAGTATAGAAACCTGTACATTCTAAGACTACATCTACACCAAGTTCTCCCCAAAGGAAGGTTGTTGGCATCAGGTTCTTTATAGATCTTGATTTCCTTTCCGTCAACAGTGATTGAATCTTCACCGGCAGAAATCTCATGATCGTATTTCTTCTGGCAAAAGAATCGTACTTAAGTAAGTGAGCTAACATTTTGGAGCTGTTAAATCGTTGATAGCTACTACTTCATAGTTTGGATCGGTGAACATTTGTCTAAAGGCAAGACGTCCGATACGACCAAATCCGTTAATTACAACTTTTACTGTCATATTAAAAAATATTTTCCTCCTTTATGACTCATTTATATTATAGAGCGGCACCAAAAACTTAGTCAATTGTGAAAAATATAATTAACTAACCTTTATACCGCCTCTGGCTACGCCGTTAACGATATATTTACGGGTAAACAGGAATAAGATGATCATCGGCAAGACGGTAAAAGGTACGGGCCGCCATCTGTAACTTGAAGTCACTGCCGCCTTCGGTCATGAAAGCATATAGACCGATCGGCAATGTCCTGAAATCATCAGAGTTGATCACAAGCAAGGTCCAAAGGAAAGAGTTTCAGCAGGAGATGGCATTTAACAGCATGATCGTTACTAAAACTCGGTTTAGCGATCGGTACCATGATCCGCCATAAATACTTCCAGTTGCTGGCCCCGTCGATCCTGGCGCTGTAATAAAGGCTGTCAGGGGATCGAAAGGAAGAAGTTTCTAAGGATATAGGTATAAAAGATCGATGAGATGAAAGGTATGATCAAGACGATCAAAGAATCACCCATCTGTAGTCTTGTAACTGTTTCATAGTTGGTTATGACAAGCATCTCAAAAGGCACCATCATTAGTGACAACAGTAATGAGAAGATCACATCACGGCCTTTAAACTTAAGCCTTGAAAAGGCAAAAGCTGCTAAGATCGTCGTAAAGCCGGTAACGATGACACAAGAGATCGTTACGATGACCGAGTTCATGAAATAAGTGACAAACGGAGCTTTTGGAAAAGTCTTGAAGTTTTCCATATTTAAACCAGTTCTCCGGCACCCAGGTCGGCGGGTAGGAATTGAATTCTGCCGTCGTCTTTAAAGCGCTCACCAGCATCCAATAGAAAGGAAAGACCATGATGATCGCCCCAATGATCAAACAAAAGATAGACCAAAACTTTTTAGGACTAAAATGAAATCTTTTTTTTCATCATCGCTTTCCTCTAATACTTCCAGCGTTTTTTGGATCTGCAGCTGAATCATCGTAAAGACGAAGATAATCAAAAATAAGATGATCGAAGCAGCGGCCCGCTTTTTTGCCGAGATCCCCAATCAACATAGAATTTCTCATATATAAAAAGACAACGGTATATAGATTGCGGGCAATACCCGGACGGCCGTTGAAAAGCGGGAACAGTTCGCCATAGACTTTTGAAGCCGAGATCGTATTGACAACGCAGGTCAAACCGATCGTCGGTGCTAACAAAGGTACAGTAATCCTGAAAACATCTTGGAACTTGAAGCGCCATCTACTTTGGCTGCCGTATAATACAACGGATCGATATTCTGAAGTCCTGACAACAGTAAGATCGTCGTAAACGGGATCATATTCCAGATACCATAGATAATCAAAGTGTAGATATTCATTCTGGGATCAGTGATCCATTCAAAAGCGCCCGATGCTGAAGATGCCAAGCAGATAGTTGATGACCCCAAACTGACCGTTAAACATGAGCTTCCAGACTAGACCGACTGCCGTGGCCGAGGTGACGAGCGGCAAGAAATAAGCCGTATGAAAGATAGCGATACCTTTGATCTTCTGGTTTAGAAGATTCGCAAAAACAAAGAGATCGCTGTCGCTATCGGTACGACAGTAATGACATAGATAGCTGTATTTTTGATACCGTTGATAAAATATGGGTCAGAAATGACTTTTAAGATAGTTTTCAACACCTATTGAATCAAAAGCGCCCGTCAGTAGACGATAACCCTCTTTAAAAGAGATCAAAACGACATTGATGACCGGATAAAGCGTGAAAACGACAATGCCGAAAAATAAACGGCAGCAAATATAACCACGGTTCAAAGGAACGGTTGAAAGTTCCTGACTTCGTCTTGGCGCTCATTTTCTTTCTCCGCTCTTTTTATCAAAGAGGAATACGCCTTTATTTCTTTAATTTAAAAACCGACTTTCTCGCCCGGTTTATGAGTAAAAATCACTGGAGAGATAGATCCTTAGTTCATGCTTTCTAACTTCAAGATCGCTAACTCTTTCTTTACCCATCGTAAAAACGTTCTTTGATGACCGCTTCAAAATCAGCATCATCATCAACACCGACACTTTCCGCTCTGATGCCTAAAACGACTTCTTCACCTTCAACAGCACTCTTTAGATCGACTTTTGACGCTGGCCGAATCATCAGCCAAGACAAACTTGCCTGTCTTTGATCTTGCCTTCAAAGGTTATTGATCGGCGGATTGCCCAAGAAATTGGCAACGAACAGTTTTTGCGGTTCATCATATAGAGCCTGCGGACGATCGACCTGCATCAAATAGCCGTCTTTCATTAAGACGATCTTGTCTGAGATCGACATCGCTTCCTCCTGGTCATGCGTTACGAAAATCGTTGTGACCTTGGTTTCCTGCTGTACGGCGGATCTCTTCACGCATCTCTAAACGCAGTCTGGCATCAAGATTAGATAAAGGCTCATCTAAAAGTAAAAGACGAGGATTCTTGATAAGAACTCTGGCGATAGCGACACGCTGCTGCTGGCCGCCGGAGAGTTCTTTGGCTTGCGGTCAAGATACTGTTCGATCTTGACAAGTCTGGCCATCTCTTTTCGCTTTTTTCGATCCTTTTCAGCCTTAGGCACTTTCTGGATCTCTAAAAGGGAAGCAGATATTATCTAATCACCGACATGCGGATATAAGGCGTAGTTCTGGAAAACCAGTCCGACTCCTCTTTTTTGCGGAGGCATATCCGTCACATCATCATTATCAAAATAGATCTTGCCTTCAGTTACCGGTAATATACCTGAAAGCATATTGAGCATCGTGGACTTGCCGCATCCTGATGGTCCAAGCAAAGCAGTTAGAGTTCCTTCTTCAAACTCTAATGAGAAATCATTGACTGCTACGACATCATCGAAGCGTTTAGTCACACCTTCTAGTTTAATCTTCATATTCTAAACTCCTAACATATTTAATTATACATAGAGTATTAAAATAATGCAAAATATTAAAAAAAAAAAAACCGATGTCAAGAGACATCGGTCATAGTAAGCATTTTCGATATAGACTAGCCAGCTAAAGCTTTCGTTACATCTTGCTTCAGCATCGGCTACAGCTGTAGCAGCATCTTTCATATCGTTAGCAGCTTCAGTGAACATCTGTTCAAATTTGTGTATGAACAGTAGCGACACCTGGGATAGCTGGGAATGATCCGGCTGTTTCAGGTCTTAAAGCATTTAAAGCTTCGTTGCCGCTGATGTGTTCTTGATAAACTTCCTGTTCACGGGTAGCAGCATAAGGTGATGCATAGTTAGCGACCTTGCAGAATTCAGCATTTACTTCCGGAGAAGCAAAGTATTTAACGAATTCGAAAGCAGCTCTTTCTGTTGCTTCATCGCTAGAGAAGATGATAGCACCACGGTTCCAAGCAGGAGTCCATTCAACTTTGCCACCCTGCGGCAATGGTGCAACTGCCCAGTTTTCAAGTTCTAAGTAAGGAACACCGGCCACACTTCCAATATAAGAAACAAGTAAACCGCTGTTGAAGTCGCCTGAGAAGTAATCAGCAGTAGGTGATTGCATGAATAAGCCTTCTTTAACGCCATTTGCATACCATTCAACCTGTTCAACTACTTCTGGAGTATTGAAAGTAACTGTCTTGTTTCTGGATCAACGATTTCATTGCCGGTCTGAGAGATCAAAAGTCGACCGCCGTCAGTCAATGAATCGAAGGCAAAAACCGTATTTTTCAGGATAAGCTTTTTAATAGCACGGCTGTTTTCTTCAAGTTCTGCCCAAGTAGTCGGAGCGCTTAAACCAAGTTCATTATAGATATCAGCATTGTAGAAGAATACTGGTCCAGATGTGATAAGTGGGAAGATATGCATTTTGCCATCAGAGAAGCTGTTAGCTTCATCCCAGGCACCCTTGTCAACAGTTGATTCGTAATCGGCAATACCGATCTCTTCATCATTGATATAAGCGCCAATATCAGCAACCAATCCTTCATCAACATAGTTATGGCTTCAGTAGCGTAGTGAATGATGATATCAGACCATTTCCGGCTCTGACAGCATTCATGACTTTAGATTCAAAGTCCTGTCCCGGTTGAGTTTCAACAACAACTGACATGTTCGATTGAAAGCTGCTACGACCTCATCGATGTAAGCTTGCTGGTCTTCAGTATAGTGTGCCAGATAACTACTTGTCTTTTCACTTCATCGCTGGTAGAAGTGTTGTTAGAGCAAGCACCCAGACCTAAACCATCATACATGCTAAAAAGCACTGCAAATAATTTTTTCATCTTTTTCTCCTTTTTTTCTATTCGTCTTTCGATCAATATAATTATAACTTATCACCGTTTTAAAACAACTTATTTTTAAATAGATTTAACTATTTTTAGGCTTCGCCGTTCTCTGTCATCATCTTAATGATCTCTTTATTGGTGGAGCGCATACCTCTTTGCCAAACTTGCCGATATTTTTGGATCGTCGATTCGATATTGCAGGTAATGATACCGTCCCCGCCTTTAAATTCCTGACCGTTTTTTATACATACAGCCAAGGATAGCCGCATCGATGGAAGAAGCGATCTTGGCAGCGCAAGAAGCCTTTGGCCCCATCGCAAACGATGCCGGAAACGATGCCTAAGGTATTGGATACGGTATGGATGATCTTCATACCCTCCCCTAACAAAAAGCGATCCCGGCTCCAGCCCCAGCCGCAGCACTGACAGCTCCACAATAAGCGGAAAGCGTACCGATCAAAGACTTCATGGATAGCGATAAGATCCGAAACGATCAAAGCCCTCAAAAAGTCTTTTCTTCGTCTACCCCATATTCTTTGGCATAGACATATAAAGGCACACTGCAGGTAATGCCCTGGTTGCCGCTTAAAGAATTGACGATGACCGGCATCTCGCAGCCGTTCATTCTGGCATCGCTGCTAATGCAGCGGTCAAAGCCTTGGTTTTAGTCATCACATCATCGCCATAAGTCTTTAAAAGAACTTTGCCGATATTGGCCCCGTAACTCTCCTTTAAGTCCTTCTTTTGGCTATCGCTTTACATTATAATCAACTGTCTTTTCAAAACATCTCTCACATCCGCAAGATCGACATTCAAAGCATAATCATAGATATCTTCCATGTTCAAATACTTGCGGTTATCATGCTGATCTTTTTAGCCTTTTTTTATTATTCTCGTAGATCATCATGATCCTTTTCAATAAGTACCACATTGGTATGATAGTCACAGATTCTGACTTTGACATAAGAATCACCTTCATAGACCGTGACGATCAGATCAAAGACCGAACGGGAGGCAAGATATTTCACTTCGATATCATGTTCATTCAAATAAGCACTGATCTTTTTAGATCTGCTTTTTATCAAAGTTGGCCAAAACCTCTAATTCACTTTTGGAATCACCGGCAATAAGACCGGCTGCCGCGGCTGCTTTGATGCCTTTTAAATGATCGGTATTGGGCACAAAAAACACTTTTTGGTATTCTTGATGATGCTGCCGCTGGCTTCAACTAAAACACTTGTCGGCAAAGTACCTAAAACATCCTTGGCGATCGAAGCTACATAAGCGATAGCGATCGGCTCTATTACAACCCATGGCCGGGATCAGTTCTTCCTTTAAAATATCCGTATATAATTTATAACAGTCTTTCTTCATATTCTCACCATCATTATTATAAACATAAAAAAGAGTTATAAAACAGTCTTTATAACTCTTAAAACATATCGTCTTTTTCAGCTGCGAAGTGCTGGATCGGTTTCCATTCCACTTTGCCGAATAAAGCCACGATAGCCACAGGGATATTGGCCAGCATATAAAACGGGAAAGTGAAAGCTG
>VOFD01001820.1_pt1 | contig 25355 bp, 42 predicted proteins | sample 5384101 | NCBI WGS metagenome assembly VOFD01 (sample SAMN12384723, study PRJNA508395) | human gut metagenome | isolation source: healthy gut C | host: Homo sapiens
ATGGAGATGTATAAAAATCAGAGGTTGTTCTGGATGCGGAGGATTTTAGGGATGTTTCCTATCTCCCGGCAAAGGCAGAGTGCAGATAGGGGGGGACCATGTATGGGCGTAGAATATATGGCCCGCCAGATTTATCAGGATGTCATTACAAAGGGTAACACAGACAGAGGCAGACTGGAAAGCGGTCTGCCGTCTGGCAGGGCAGATATACCGGTATGAGTTTGACAACGTGCTGATGGTGTATGCACAGAACCCATCGGCTACGCTGGTTGCGGACTATGACACATGGAAAAAGGTACACCGCTATGTGAAACAGGGCAGTAAAGGGATTGCCATTTTCCCATCAAGGGCGTTAAAGCCCCAGATGCGCTATGTGTTTGACATAGGCGATACCGGCGGGAGGAATGTAAAGCTGACATGGGATTTGGAGGAAAACCTGCCGGATTTGCTGTCGGCACTCCGGGAACGGGGAGAAATTGCGGAAGTATTAGGAACAGACAGAAAAAGCTGGTTAAAAGCAGCTCAAAGCCTTTACAAAGAAGGAAGTACGCGGTATTCTGAAAGAGGACTTCGGTAAGCAGTATGCCGAGGCCGCCATGCTTGCAGGACGTGAGATAACCGGCGGAGAGAATGAAACGCCAGAGCTTGCCGCAAGGGAGCTGATTTTTTAACAGTATTTTCTATGCGGTGGGGACAAGATGCGGATTTGACCTGAATAGCGGAGAAATGGATTTAGGTGCAATAGTTAATGTGAAAGACGAGGGCTGCATTAGCGTACTTGGTACTCTGGTAAGTGACGTATCCTGTACCGTTCTTCGGAATATGAACCGTGAAATTATGAGTATTGAGCAGGAAAGAAGGCGGATGGGACATCCGCAGCAAAATCTTTCCGGAAATGGAGGCAGGAATGGCACTGGAAATCAGTTACCACGAGGGGACAGACGGGATGCTGTACCCGGACATCAGGGCAGCGGAGCAGATGGAAATAGGGACATTAGGGAAGTTTGGAATCATGGCGATGGAGTATCTGGAGGAAAATTACCCGCAGAGGTACCGGAGCCTGGTACGGTTCGGAAACCTTTACCCAAAACTGAAAGAAGTGGAGGAGGAGGCAAACCGGATGTTGGAAAATCTCATGGAAAAATATCTGGAGAGCCACAGGCCGGAGAATTTGGAATCCACAATGGAAATGTTCCGCATCCGGAAACAGGGGATGATGGAGGCAGAGGAGATTATCCGGCACGACCTTATCAACCAGTTTCATTAGAAACGCAGGAAGAATTAAATAAAGAGCTGGATGACTTAAATTCATTCAGTACAAAAAGGGAAGTTGTTTTCAGGCAGGCTTCCCTTTTTGATTACAAGGAAACAGGGATTGATGACAGAGAGGAAGAACCATATCAGACAGCAGAGCCAGAGGAGGAGCCTTTTGATGAGTTTGCCATTCCAGACGAGGCAGACCAGATGGGGGTGCCGGATGCCGTGCGTTTTGAGCAGCGGCAAAAATAAATAACCATCATGCCGCTTATGATGATATAGGCATGACAGGGCAGGAAGAAAAAGAGCTGCATCTGGAAACTTCAGATACTAATACAGAAGATACTACAGAGGAAAAAGAACCAGTTTCAGAGCCTGCCGGCATGGGAGAAAAAAGAACAGATTCCAGTGGCAGCAGACATTGAAAATATAATGCTGCCGCAGCCCCGTAACTATGTCATTGACATTCATAAGCAGGAGACCGGCGGGGGAAAAGACACGTTACAGGTGGAACGTGGATGCCGTAAAAACCTTAAAGCAGGTAGAGGCAGAGGGCAGGAACGCCACACCGGAGGAGCAGGAAATCCTTGCAAAGTATGCAGGGTGGGGCGGCACGTCACAGGCATTCGATGAAAAAAAGCGAAAGCTGGCAGAAAGAGTATGTGGAGTTAAAATCACTCCCTTACCCCGGAGGAATACCGGGAGGCAAGGGCAACGGTCACAACCGCTTTTTATACACCGCTGCGGTAGCCGCTGCCGTGGGGGAGGCGCTGGTGCAGTTTGGCTTTGCAGGAGGGAATGTGCTGGAGCCGTCTATGGGAATCGGTCATTTTTTTGGAACCATGCCGGAGCAGTTAAGGGACAGCAGTTTTTTTGGCAGTGGAAAAACTCAACTCTATGGAGTTGAAAAGGACAGTATCAGCGGCAGGATTGGAAAACTTCTATACCCGCAGGCAGAGATACAGATAAAGGGATTTGAGGAAACGGACTTTTCAGATAACTTTTTTGATGTGGTGGTCGGCAACGTGCCATTCGGGGATTTTAAGGTCTATGACAGGAAGTACAATGCGGAGAATTTCAAAATCCACGACTACTTTGTGGCAAAGGCAATAGACAAGGTGCGGCCGGGCGGCATGCTTGCCGTGATTACCACGAAAGGGACGATGGGCAAGAAAAATAGCAGTGTCCGTAAATATCTGGCGGAGCGCGCGGAGTTAGTCGGGGCGGTCAGGCTCCCGAACAGTGCCTTCAAGGCAGAGGCAGGGACGGAGGTTACCAGTGATATTTTATTCTTCCAGAAAAGGGAGCGGAAAATATCAGCAGAGCCTTCATGGGTGCATCTTGGCATGACGGAAAACGGGGTGTCGGTCAATTCCTATTTCGTGGAACACCCGGAAATGATGCTAGGGCGTATGGAGTATGATACCGGCAGGTACGGCAGTGATTCCAATTATACCGTCTGTGTCAATGACAGGGAAGATTTTGACCTGTATAGGGAGCTGCGGCAGGCACTGGGGAACATTACCGCCAAAATGCAGGATTATGAGATGTTTATGGAGGAAGAACCAGAGGAGAGCATACCGGCTGATCCGGACGTGAAGAATTACACTTACACGTTTGTGGACGGAATACTGTATTACCGGAAAGATTCACGGATGCACCGGCAGGAGGTGGGAGATACCGTGCTGGAACGGATCAGGGGGATGGATAACTTACGGAAATGCACCAGACATTTGATAGACATTCAGTTAAACGGGTGCAGTGAGGAGGAATTAAAAAAGGCGCAGAAAGAATTAAATGATGTTTATGACAATTTTACAAAAAAATATGGGTATATCACTTCACAGGGTAATTCAAGGGCCTTCCGGGACGACGAGGATTACCCTCTTTTTATGTTCGCTGGAAATGGTGGATGCAGAAAAAGGCACCGTCACCAAAGCGGATATGTTCACAAAGCAGACGATCCGGGCAAGGAAGGAGACGGACCATGCAGAGACAGCGGTGGAGGCGTTAAACCTTTCCGTATGTGAATATAATGGTGTCAATCTCCCATATATGCTGGAGATTTATGAGCCAGACATCAGCGGAAAGATAGAAGAACTAAGGAAAGGGCAGCAGGGCAGCAGCCAGGGAGAAAATGGCCTGCAGCAGAATGAAACCGGGAATGCCCTTTCGGGAGAAGTCATTTTATCGGAAGAACTTACCACAGAATTACAGCGTGCAAAGCTGTTGGAGGAACTGAAAGGCATTATCTTCCTAAACCCGCAGAAATACCTTCCCCATGATGAAAACCAGGGCTGGGAGACGGCGGATGAATACCTGTCGGGGAATGTCAGGGACAAACTGCGCATGGCAAAAGCGGCAGCAGGGGAACACCCGGAACTGTTTGGGGATAACGTGGCGGCGCTGGAGCAGGTGCAGCCGGAGGAACTGGATGCCGGGGAGATAGACGTGAGGATCGGCACGACGTGGATTGAGCCGGAGGATTATGAGAAATTCCTCTATGAAACGCTGCACACACCGGTACGGGCGCAGGCGAACCGGCATGCCTATGGTTCTTCCGGGATACAGGTGCAGTTGAATAAGTTCCAGATGGAGTGGTTTGTGGAGAATAAATCTTTGGACAAAACTTCCGTGGCGGCAACCAAAACCTATGGCACGTCAAGGATGGATGCCTATGCGATTTTTGAGAATACCTTAAATCTCCGTACCGTCACGGTAAGGGACCGCATTGAGGATGGACAGGGGAAAATACCATTATGAAACGAACCAGAAAGAGACCATGCTGGCCAGGGAGAAACAGAACCAGTTAAAGGAGGCGTTCCGGAACTGGATATTTGCAGAGCCGGAACGGAGGAATAAATATGTCAGGTATTACAATGAAACCTTTAATAACGTAAGGCTTCGGGAGTATGACGGCAGCCATTTACAGTTCCCCGGCATGAACCCGGACATTGAATTAAAACCGCACCAGAGAAATGCCATTGCAAGGATTCTGATGGGCGGGAACACCCTGCTTGCCCACTGTGTGGGAGCCGGCAAGAGTTTTGAGATGATGGCGGCGTGCATGGAGCAGAAACGCCTGGGGCTTGCCAATAAAACGGCCATGGTGGTGCCAAAGCCCCTGATCGGGCAGACCGCCAGTGAGTTCCTGCGTCTTTATCCCTCTGCCAATATTTTAGTGGCATCAGGCAGGGATTTTGAAAAAGCAGGAGAAAGCAGTTCATTTCTCGCATTGCCACTGGGGACTATGACTGTATCATTATGTCGCACTCGCAGTTTGAGAAAATCCCGGTATCAAAGGAAAGGCGGGAGATGCTGTTAAACCGGCAGATTGATGACATCAGTTTTGCCATTGCGGAAATGAAGGAGCGGAACCAGGAACGGTGGACGGTCAAGCAGATGGAGGCAAATAAGAAACGGCTGGAGGAACAGTTACAGAAGATGGCGGACGAGGAGCGGAAAGATGACCTGATTACCTTTGAGGAACTGGGCATCGACAGCATTTTTGTTGACGAGGCCCATGCGTTTAAGAACCTTGCCGTATTTTCCAAAATGAACGTGTCCGGGATAACCGGCAGTGGCAGCCAGAGGGCAATGGACATGTACCTCAAATGCCAGTATGTCAATGAAATCAACGGCGGCAGGGGGATTGTTTTTGCCACAGGCACTCCTATTTCTAATACGATGGTGGAAATGTACGTCATGCAGCAGTTTCTGCAGAAAGACACGCTGGAGCAGCTTGGGATTTATCATTTTGATGCGTGGGCGGCAAATTTCGGAGAGCAGACGACGGCACTGGAGCTGACGGTTGAGGGCAGCGGGTTCCGCTTTAAGACAAGGTTCAACAAGTTTACAAACCTGCCGGAGCTGATGAATATTTTCCGGGAGACAGCGGACATCCAGACAAGGGACATGCTGGACCTTGACACGCCGGAGCTTAGGGATGGGAAATATATCATTGTGGAGAGCGAGCCGGACTGGTATGTGAAACAGGTCATGGAAACCTTTGTCCAGAGGGCGGAGGCGATCCGTAATGGAAAAGTCGATCCGAGAGTGGACAATTTCCTCAAAATTACCCATGAGGCGAGGCTGCTTGGAACGGATGCAAGGCTTTTTGACACCGGATGCCCCGGAGAGCATGGATGGCAAACTGAATAAGGTAGTGGAAAATGTGCTGTATGAATACCGTAAGGCGGAAAGTGAGGGAAAAATCGGTACACAGCTTATTTTTTCTGACATTGGTACGCCGAAACGGGCATGGACGGAGGAGATGCTCAATGCACCGTGGCATGAGCTGGGGAGTTTTGACGTTTACAATTATATCAAGACGGAACTGGTAAAACAGGGCATCCCGGCAGGGGAAATCGCCTTCATACACGATTCAAAAACAGATGCACAGAGAGATGTGCTGTTCCGGGAAATGCGTTCTGGCACAAAGAAAATCCTGATAGGCTCCACCGACAAATGTGGTACCGGCGTCAACGTGCAGACACACCTTGTGGCGATGCACCATTGTGACTGCCCCTGGAAACCTTCAAGCATAGAACAGCGTGAGGGAAGGGGGCTGCGGCAGGGCAATGAGAATGATGAGGTTGCCGTGTACCGCTATGTGACCAAAGGAACTTTTGATGCCTATTCTTGGGCGCTGGTCGAAAACAAGCAGCGTTTTATCTCGCAGGTCATGACCGGCAGGTCCGTATCAAGGACGTGTGAGGACATTGACGAGGCGGTTCTTTCCTATGCCGAGATAAAGGCGGTGGCGACCGGCAACCCGATGATAAAAAAGAAAAATGCAGATAGACAATGACGTGCAGCGGCTCAAAATGTTAAAGGCAACCTATGACAGCCAGCACTATGCCATGCAGGACAGTTTTATGGTAAAGTTCCCAAAACTGATTGCGGCGGCAGAGGCAAAGTTAAACTGTGTCCGTGAGGATGTCAGGGAGCGTGACAAGAGGCTGGTTGCCGGGGCAGGTTTTTCCATCCGGGTAGGCGGAATTACGTTTACGGAAAGGGTGGACGGCGGCACCGCTTTTTCTGTCTGCCGCCGGCAAATGTAAGACAGGGACTACAACCGAACTGGCGGAGTATAAAGGTTTTACTGTCCTTGTGGAAAGGAACTTCATGGGGGCGGATTATCTGGTGCTGCGGGGAAGACGGAGTATAAGGCGGATTTGTCCACTTCCCCGGTGGGCTGCATGGCAAAGCTGGAGAACCTCTTTAACGGGATTCAGGAAAACATCGGCTTCCTTGAGGGAAAGCTGGAGAAATACCGGCTTGACATGGAGCAGGCAAAACTGGAGTATGAAAAGCCGTTCCAGTATGAGGAGGAGTTAAAGACAAAGCTGGCAAGGCAGTTTGAGTTAAATAACCTGCTGGATTTGGAAAACCGGGAGCCTCCGGCGGAAGAACGTAGCCGGGAAGAACAGAAGCCGGAAATCAGCCATGTGGCAGAGCCGTCATACAGGTACGGGACAGAAAGGGAGGAAAAGCGTTGAGGAGTAAAAAAGCGATAGTATTTATTCTGGTTGGGATAGCCATAGCGGCTGTCCCTTTTTTCTGCGGATGCAGGGGCAGCAGAGGGCAGGCCAGTATATCAGTCAGTTGGAGGAGGAAGAAGATGAGGAGAGTAAAGAAACCGGCAGCCGTAAAAAGAAGGCTTCCCCATATCTGGCGGAGGGTGCCGTCGGGATTGTGGAGATACCGGACCTCAAAATAAAATACCCGGTATTTGAGGGGACAGGAGCGGTGCAGTTGAATGAGGGGATCGGACACATGGAGAATACCGCCCCATTATGCGGTCCGGGCAACTGTATCCTTGCCGGGCATAACGGCAGCAGGCAGGGGACTTTTTTTTACCAATCTTGGCAGTGTTGAGACTGGGACGGAAGTGGTGCTTACCACAAAAGCAGGCATGGCACACCACTATACGGTGGAAGAAATGCGGGTGGTAAATCCCTATGATGACTGGGTAACGGCAGAAAGCGATACAGAGGTGCTTACCCTGTTCACCTGTGCAGAGCATGGGACAAGGAGATTTGCCTGTAGATGTGTCCCGGTTCAGGATTATGGCAGTGAAAGGGGAGATGCCGGCAGCGAATGACAGTAACCGTAAACAATGTGAGAAGATGTTCTAAATTTGATGATGCGTTACGTCTGCATCTAATTGTTGTCTGCAACAATAAAGAACATCTACGGCAGCAAAGCTGCCTACTCACATGGGAAGAACGCATAGCGGACAAGTCCGCATTAACAGCGTTCTTCCCAGTATTATTTGACAGTACGCAGGGGCGTACAGAAATGGAGGACTTTATGAAGTATGAGATTACCGTAGGGGAAGTAAAGACACAGAACAGCAGTGTAAGGGGCTATGCCTCCGTGGTATTTGGGGACAGTTTTAAGGTCAGCAATATCACGATTCTGGCAAACAGGGATAACCAGTTGTATATCTCCATGCCGCATTACAAGAGCAAAAATCAGGAAGGGGAAAAGAAAGACATTTGCTATCCGACCACAAAAGAGTTCCGGGGGAGCTGGAGGCAAATATTCTTCTCGCACTGGAAAACCTGCAGCAGACAGGGCAGAAAAAATATCTTGTGGGGGAGGAACAGGACAGGGAGTTGCCACTTACTGTAGCGGTTACGCCCTTTGAGAAAGAAAACAGCAGCATAAAAGGGCTTGCCCGTATTTATCTGAATGACTGTTTTTCTGTCAGCAATATTAGTCTTATCAATGGAAAGAATGGGATGTTTGTGTCCATGCCTTCCCATAAGACAAACCGGATTGATGAGAATAACCGGGAGGTGTACCGTGACATCTGCTATCCGGTAACCGGGGAGTTTCGGGAGAAAGTAAATAACCTGCTGACGGATGCTTATAACAAAGCAGTGATGGAAGTACAGGAGAATGTATTGGCACAGGCGGAGGGGCTTATGCCGGCACAGGACTTCCCGGATATGGATTTGCCTACCAGATAACAAGGTGCGAAGTTTTTCCAAACTCGAAAATATTTCGTTAGGGGAAAAACTGCCATCGTAAAGATGCTATTGCACCTATACGGAGCGCATAGTGAATAAGTCCGCATTGGCAGTGTTCTTCGTACTGGATATTTTATAAAAATGATATTCAACCGGAACCGGGAATGTATTTTTATCAAATGCCGCCTGATAAAAACAGCGGCATTTCCCCGGTTTCGGCACTATGAAAGGAGAGGATGGATATGGCAGAGGGACAGGAAATCAGCAGTGATAAGCGTATTGTGGAACTTTTGGAATTACTCACAAACAACCAGATGAACGCACAGGCAGAGCAGGTAAAACAGGTATGTGAATATGTGGGAACGCTGGAACAGCAGTTATCATTTATGACAGAGGAAATAAAAAATGTGCGGCAGGAATTAGTGTCCATGAAAGAGGACACCATATCAAACCATGTGAAACAAAGTCTGCAAAAAGACAACAGATGTGCTACAGAAACAGTGTAATTCCCTCAAGCAGCAGATAAAAAGGTAAAGGAAAATATCTGCGGGAGGGCAGGAAAGGTTGTGGATGCCGCAAAACGGAAAGGGCAGAGAGCCCTTTATAAAATAACGCAGATAACCGGCATGAGAAAAAAGCTGGCTGCTATAAAAAAACAAGGTGGATAGGGCAATCGACAGCATGGAAAATCTGGAAAAGGCGGTGGAGGAATGCCGCGGGCGGCAGAGGGAAAGCACTCAGGAAGTGCCTGCCGTGGAGAATTGTATGGTGGCAGAGCCGCAGGGAGAGTACGGTGCGGAACTGTTTGAACAGTACCAGAGGGAGCATGGTGCCAGACAGAAGACTGAGGCAGAAGAACAAGCAATAACAATGACGCAGAAAGTGGAAAAAAAAAGCAGATAGGAACTGCCGGAGGGTATGTGTAACAGCATACCTCTTTTTTTTGGTGCAACAGAAAATTTTCTTGTATGTATAACTTTTTTTCTGTCATAATGAGTATAGTTTTTTGGTTTAATCAAATTTCATGTTGGAACATAATCATTAAAAAATAAAACCTTAAAATTACTACAAGCAGCAGAAATCAGGTGAAAAATTTGGGCAGGAAATACTATTTAATTGATACGGAAAATGTCGGCGACAGGTGGTTTGACATGCCGAAAAAAAATCCGTGGGAAAGACAGGATAATTACGTTTTATACACAGCATCATTCAAACATCTGGAAGAATTTTTGGCAAAGCAGGTACATAATCCTAAAATTCTCTGGCTGGAATGTGCAGCTGGAAATAATGCGCTGGATTACCAGTTGATGGGGGTATTGTCTTATCTCATAGCCAAACATCCGAAAGCATCATTCTGCATTTATTCCAATGATAAAGATTATCAGCCTGTCATTGATTTTTGGGAAAAGCCGGGGAATTAAAATCATCCGGAAGGGCTTTGAAGTCAAGAATAAGAAAAAAGCAAAAAAGAAGAAAACGAAAAAAGGACAGAATAAAGAAGTAAAAATTTCTCCACCAGAGATAGTTGTTCCGGCAGCAACTGCCAGAGAGGAACTTACCAGACAGGGGAAACTGACGGAGGAACAGTATGTGACGGAGATTGCAAAATCGGTTCCGGTTTCCAACTTAGGAGGATGGTATCAGGCTCTTGTTGCCATTCTGGGGCAGGAAAAAAGGGCGCAGCTGGTATCTGAAAATCAGGGAAGATTCGGAATTGAGGGACGGACTTTCAAAATACTGCACCGGGGATGAACATTTCCGAGGGGTAAACCTGATTGCCACGGTATTGGATTTGCATGGTCTGGATGTGGCAAAGGCGGAGGAGGCATATAGGATTATCCAGTCGCATAACCGCAAAAACGTAAAAGCAATTCGGACAGATTTTGACAGGAAGTTTGGCAAAAAGCCCCCGCAAAAATATTTTAAGGTTCTCCGTCCGCTGATCCGTGTAATTAAGGGAAAATGAGATGTTTCCTATAAAATAGCGAAAACATTTCTGATATAAAGGCAGGAGGTTTGAAACTTTCTGTCTTTTTGATGAGGTAAATGTTGTGCAGAAAATGATACTGTCTGTTTATGCCCGGTTTGAGCCATTCAGGGCGGCATTCAGTGATAAAAATATTCTTAAATTATTTTCTGAAAACAGGCTGACTTCTGAAATGGAGCGCGGTATAATTTTATTAGATAAAGATAAGCATGCTGTTTTTATAAGGTTATTGATAATTTACAAGATAGGAGGCAGAGGCTATGGGAAGAAAATACATAAAAATCATTCTCTTTGCACTGACACTTATGCTGTTATTGCCCGGCATGGCAGCGGAGGCAAAAATAAAAGCCAAAACTTGCAGCAAAGACAAAGACTTTAACAGCCGGACAGATATACAAACTAAAGTTAAAGGGGTGTCCGGGAAAGCAAAAAGTAAAATGGAAAACCGGTAAAAAGTCTGTGGTTTCCATCGTAAAGAAAAAAAGGAAATACTGTTACCCTCAAGGCGAAGAAAAAGGGAACAGCGGTGGTTACGGCAGCTTATAAGAAAAAGAAGTATCAGTGCAGGATTACGGTTAGGGCAAAAGAAAAAAGAACAGGCGGCAGCAGATAACCCCAGTTAAGCACAAGTGATGTGACATTATATTATCTTTCTGACGAATACAAAGGATTACATAACTTATGACAGCAGGCATATGAGGCAATACCGTTTCAGGGTTTCCGGCACAAAGAAAGAAGTGAGGGCCTGGAAGATAAGTGGAATGGGAGCCGGTTATTTCAAGTACGGATTATGGGTTGCTGCAGATGGAACGGGAACCGGTTTATGGGGAGCCATGTGTGGAGGCAATGGTAACCGCCATTCTGGAGGATGGGAGAAAACTGACAGCAAATGTGCGTGCATATTCAGAGACAGCACTCTATATGGACACGGTATTTGCTGGATTTGTAAAAGAGTATATTACTCCTGATATGACGGAAAAGGAAAAGGTGGAAAAAGCAGCATGGTACATCAGTACAACTTCTGATTACGAATTATATAACGATAGCTGGACTGATATTTTTCTGAAAAGAAAAGGGGATTGTATGGCAAGTCGCCGTGCTGTGAAATACCTTTGTGATTATATGGGAGTGAAGGCTTTAATCTGTGGTCGGCATGAGGCGCACGGGCAGACACTGGTTTTTGCGGATGGCAGATTTTATATGGTGATTACTGGTTATAATGAGCCAAAACCAAGGAGTTATACTATGTATGAAATCAGTGGTGAGACACTGGAAAAAGTGGCAGAGGAAAACCTGATTGACTTGAATTATTTTTACAGATAGCAGAGGGGAGAGGGCTATGGATTTGATAACGGATGAATTTCTGTCTGCCCGCACAGGGGAACCGCTGGAGGCAAGGCTTAAGAAAAGTGATAAATTTCAGCAGCACATGAAATCACTGCACAAGGCGTCACAGGCATTCACAAAAGATACCAGTATTTCAAAGAGGGACTGGAAACTGTATGACAGACTGGAAGAAGAATGGTCTGAATACAATATTGCATATGGAGAGGAATCCTATCGGTTGGGATTTGAGGATGGTGTGCGGCTGGCATCGGAACGGCAGATAAGGCTGGAGGGTTCTGTCTTATCTGTCCGGGATATGACACATCTGATTTATATGTATGATGCTCTAAAAAACTGAACCGTCTCCTGCTGGGGGAGTGGGAGATACATAACAGGAAAGACGGCATACTGGAAGAACTGGACCGTGTGTGTGATGTGATTGAGGATGGCACCTGTGCGGAAATCCGGCTGCGTGGCGAAGATGAGATGTACGAGTGCCTGACAGATATTTTGGATAACATGGAATTGGAACCGGAAGAACGTGCCAAAAGGCTGGCAGGTTGTGACGGCACATGAACAGGGAGTGACAGATATGGTAGGGAATGGGAGTAACTGATTATTTTACAAGGGGAGGAATTTATTTTGGAGAAAAGAGATATGGCATCATTAATAGAGGTGGAGGATGAACTGCATAACATGGACAAGGCACTGGAACAGCTTACCGGACACGGTCATGCCAGTGGGGAATTTATCAGGCTGGACAATGTATTTGATGTAATCCATCGTAATTCCCACGAGTATTATGCCGGTGATGCGGATGACAGGATGCAGTTGTTTTTTCAGATTTTAATGAGCAGGGAAATGTCACCGGAGGAGCGGGCGGATATTCTGATGAACGGAACGGTTCGGATGAAGTAATGAAAAAGGGGATTGCAGGTTGGAGTAACAGCCTGATGCCGTCTTAATTTTTTCTGATGATTTTTTGTTTTATCAATGCTATAATGAAAAGGATAAAACAAAAAATAAAGGCGGTGATGTTATGTATAATCCACAGCTTGAAACATTTATACGTGTGGCAGATGCCGGGAGTTTTAATAAAGCAGCAGAGCGGTCTTTTATTACACCGACGGCCGTGATTAAACAGATTAACCTGCTGGAGGACGGACTGGGAGTAAAATTATTTGAGCGGACACACCGGGGGCTGCATCTAACGAAAGCCGGGGTTTCCCTCTATCAGGATGCAAAATATATTATCGGGTATTGTAAGGATTCTGTCATTCGGGCAAAGAATGCCATGCAGGAGGATGAGGCGGTTCTCCGTATTGGAACATCACCGATGACACCGGCACAGATTCTGGTGGAATTATGGCCAAAAATCCATGAGTACAGCCCGGAGATTAAGTTCCAGATGGTTCCCTTTGATAACACACCGGAAAACGCAAGAGAAATTCTGGCAAATCTCGGACAGAATATTGATGTGGTTGCCGGAATTTTTGATGACACGATGTTAGATTTGCGCCAGTGTGCCGGATTTGAGATTACGAGGCAGCCGATTTGCTGCGCTGTGTCGATTCACCATCCTTTGGCGAAGAAAAATAAACTGGCAGTGGAAGATATGTATGGAGAAAATCTGATGCTGATGCGCCGGGGATGGAGCCATTATGTGGATGAACTTCGGGATGACATTTGGGAGAATCACCATCAGATTCATATTGTGGATTTTGATTTTTACAATGTAGACGCTTTTAACCGGTGTGAAAACAGTAATGACATACTGATGGCAACAGAGGCATGGGTAAATGTACATCCTTTACTGAAGATTATTCCGGTGGAATGGGAACATACGATTCCATATGGTTTGCTCCACTCACCAAATCCATCAGGAACGGTACAGCGTTTTCTCTCAGCAGTTCAGAAAACGATGCAGGCATAAGTGGTACAAACAAAGCATAGGAAGAACGCTGCTTTTTGGCGTCTTTCGTACTTATAACTCTTAGGTATAAACCAGTGAACAAAATGAGACTTCTAAACAGGTCTCATTTTTTTTTTTATACTAAAATCAGAAAGGGAGAGAAACCGTAAATGGAAAAAAGAGGTAAGGCGATGAATAATTTTATTTTTGAAAATACGACAAAGGTTTATTTTGGAAAGGGCTGTGTAAAAGAATATCTGGCATGCCTGACTAAGAAATATGAGGGAAATATCATGCTTTGTTATGGGGAAGGTTCTGTTAAGAAAAATGGAATTTATAATGAAGTGGCTGGGATTCTGGCATCAACCGGAAAGACTGTTTTTGAATTTTCCGGTATCATGCCAAATCCGACTTATAGAAAGGTATTGGAAGGGGCAGAATTTGCCAGAAAACATCAAATTGGCCTGATTCTTGGTGTGGGTGGCGGCTCTGTCATGGACTGCTGTAAAGCGATTTCCCTTGCAGCGAGGTATGCCGGGGATGTGGGAGATTTTTGGGAGAGGCCTGGAATGATTGATTTTGAACCGTTGCCATTAGGGGTAATTGTTACTGCGGCAGGTACCGGCAGCGAGTGTAATGGCGGTGCGGTCATTACCCATGAAGAAAAGAAAATCAAAACAGGGCGTGATTACCCACAGTGTAACCCTAAATTTGCTTTGTTAGATACGGTTTATACTTACAGTGTTCCTAAATTTCAGATGGTGTCTGGTGGTTTTGATACTCTGTCCCATATCATGGAAATTTATTTCAGTGGACCGGATGAGGATAATGTTTCGGATGACATGGCAGAGGCATTGATGGGTAACGTAATCCGGAATCTGCGGGCGGCAATCCGTAACCCAGAAGATTATACAGCCAGGAGCAATCTGATGTGGGATGCCACGATGGCGGAAAACAGGATTATTAAACTGGGTAAGCGGACCGATTTTCAGTGCCATCAGATGGAACACCAGCTTGGTGCATATACAGACTGTAATCATGGTGCGCTGGCGGTGCTGCATCCGGTATATTACCGCCATATTTATCAGAATGGAGTGAATAAATTTAAGAGGTTTGCAGTGAATGTATGGGGGATTCCGGCAGAGGGAAAGAGTGATGAGGAGCTTGCCAGAGCCGGTGTAGAGACACTGGCGGATTTTATCCGGGAAATTGGTCTGCCAACGACGTTGCGTGAGTTGGGCGTGGATGAAGATATAGACCTAAAGGCGCTTGCGGATTCCTGTGCAATCGTGCCGGGAAGTTATCAAAAGATGACGCATGAGGAAATTTATCAGATTCTGCAGGAGGCTATGTGACAGATGGAGGGTTTCATTCATATAAAAGCAGGAGCTTAAAGGAGGACCGACATTGAAACAGATTAAGGGGCATAAAAAGATTTATATCATTGCAGGAGTGTTGTTATGTATTGCGGTGGTGGCCGGATATTTTCTTGTACCATATGTAAAACGGCATTATATACCGGTATCTGTTGATGTGGAGAAAGCCACAGAGATAGAAAAAAGTAGATTTGGGACAAAAGAAGATTCTCACGGTATATTTTACTCGTGTAGGAAATTCCGATTTTGAGGAGAATGTAGATGCTGTCTCCAGTGCTTCGCTCATGGAAGATGACGGGGGGCTTGTTGGGAACAGCCAGCTGCTTGCCACCATGGTGCAGAAGTCTGTGGGCGGGGAAATTTATGCCATCCGGACGGAAAAGAAATATCCCTCCGGTTATGGTGATACGGTGTCTGTTTCAAGGGATGAGATTGATTCCAATGAGAATGTGGCACTTGTAGGAAACCTGCCTGATTTTAGCCAGTATGATACAGTGGTTCTGGTTTATCCTGTGTGGTGGGGAACAGTTCCAAATGCGGTCAGAACATTTCTGCAGTCAGGAGATTTGTCCGGAATCACACTCTACCCACTGATTACCCATGGCGGGAGCGGGGCAGGAAACAGTATAGAAGATATTAAGGCGATATGTAAAGCGGATGTCAGCGACATAAGCCTTGAGGTATTTGATGATGATGTCAAAGATGCTGCCAGTGCGGTGGCAGAATGGCTATATAAAATCCAAAAAAAGAAGAAAGGTAAGGTGGTTTCAATGAAAAAAATATGGAAAACAAGGGTATGTCGTGCAGTGGCGGTACTTCTTATGGTGGCAATGGCGGTAGGTACGGTGAATGTGTCCAGTGTCAGTGCAAAGGCTAAGAAAAAAAGAAGAATGTAGTGGTTCTGTATTTTTCAGCAACAGGTACAACAAAAGGGGCAGCAAAGAGAATACAAAGCGCAACAAAGGGAAAGATGATTGCAATCAAAGCAGCAGATCCCTATACGGAGGCAGACCTTGACTATGGCGACGATGACAGCCGTGTGACGAAAGAGCATGAATCGGCAAAGTCTCCTGCAAAGAGCAAGGTGCGCCCGGAGATTGCTAATTTAAGTGCCATAAAAAGGCGGTCAAGAAAGCGGATGTCGTTTATATCGGCTATCCAATCTGGTGGGGTGAGGCACCGCATATTGTGTACAATCTTGTAGAAAAGGTAAGCCTCAAAGGGAAAGACCGTGGTTCCATTCTCCACGTCAATCAGCAGCGGCTTGGGGAAAAGTGCCAAAAATCTGAAGACAAGGGCAAAAATCTCATCTAAGACGAAATGGCTGAAAGGACGTAATTTTTACGACATTCCTTCCCAAAAGACGGTAAATAAATGGGTAAAAGGGTTGAAATATTGATGGAATGGAGGCAGATGGAACATGCAGGAGAGAGTATTAGGAAAGGATTTGAAAGTATCTGCGGTAGGTCTCGGATGCATGGGATTTTCCCATGCATATGGAGCGCCGACAGAACGAAAAAGAGGCGGTTTACGGGCTGCAGCAGGCAGCAGAGATGGGATATACCTTTTTGATACAGCGGAGGTTTATGGGACACCGGATGATCCGCATCAGAATGAAGTATTAGTGGGGGAGGCACTGAAAACTGCCGGGATAAAGTAGTGATTGCCACGAAATTTGGCATCCATTTTGATATGGAAAGTAGCACGGTAAATAAGCCGCTGGTGCCAGATTCCCGCCCGGAAGTAATTCGGGCTTCTGTAGAGGCATCCTTAAAGCGGCTGGATACCGACCATATTGATTTGTATTATCAGCATCGTAATGATCCGGACATTCCCATCGAAGAGGTAGCGGGAGTAATGTCAGAACTGATACAGGAAGGGAAAATTACCCATTGGGGGCTTTCGGAATCAGATGAAGAAACCATTTGCCGTGCCCATGCAGTCTGCCCGGTAACAGCCATACAGAACCGCTATTCCATGATGGCAAGATGGCATGAGAGTTTATTTCCGGTACTGGAGGAGCTGGGAGTCGGTTATGTAGCATTTTCGCCATTAGCCAATGGATTTTTTAACGGCAAAGTATGGCAAGAATAGTGAGTTTGACGGTGTTTCTGATTACCGCAGCATGATGCCACAGTTTACCAGTGAGGGAATGGAGCAGAATCAGAAACTGCTTACACTTCTTTACAGGATGGCAGAGGAAAAAGATGCAACTCCGGCACAGATTTCCCTTGCCTGGATGTTATGCAAGAAACCATATCTGGTGCCGATACCGGGCAGCCGTAAGGTGGAACGGATGCAAGAAAATGCGGGCGCAGCAGATGTGATTCTGGGCGCAGAGGAAGTGAAGGCTCTGGATGATGCGCTGGATGGCATGGAAATGTCTGATGTATTTGGCGGTTCAAAAGATAAAAAAGGGGTGAAGTTTCACTATGGCATGGAATAAAAAATACAAAATTTAACAAAACGGATTCACCGTTCTTGCCATGCAAACATTGGAATTATTATATGGAAAAGGAGATTATTACAATGAAAGATTTTACTTATGTTTATCCGACAAAGGTATATTTTGGAGATGGGGCAGCAGCGAAAGCGCTGCCAGCAGAGCTTGCAAAGGTGGGGGAAGACAGTGATGCTTGCCTATGGCGGTGGTTCCGTAAAACGCAGTGGTGTTTATGATGAAATCTGCCGTTATCTGAAAGAGGCTGGCAAGGAAGTTGTGGATTTTGCCGGGATTATGCCGAATCCAACTTATGCGAAAGTACAGGAGGGAGCAGCTCTTGCCACAGAAAAGAAGGTTGACTTTATTCTTGCCGTGGGCGGTGGTTCTGTCATTGACTGCTGCAAGATTATTGCGGCACAGGCAGTAGCAGAGAAAGATATCTGGAAGATGGAATTTGAGGACCATGTATATCCTACCGAGTATCTGCCTATGGGAGCTGTGGTAACGGCTTCTGGAACCGGTGCAGAGATGAATAACGGTGCGGTCATTACCAATGAGGAGACCAATCAAAAAGCGGGAGTGCTGGGGGCATATGCCAGTTTTGCCGTACTGGATGTGGGCTATACGATGTCTCTTCCGGAAAAGCAGGTAATCTCCGGGGCATTTGATACATTAAGCCATAGTATGGAAACTTATTTGGGTTCCCCACGGGACATCAATCTTTCGGATGAAATTGAGAGGCGGTGATGCGCAATGTCATCCGAAATATCCGTGTGCTTTTGACGGACATCCATAATAAAAGAGGCAAGAACAGAGCTGATGTGGGCATCTGCCATGGCAGAAAACGGTATCTTAAAAATCGGTAAGGTGACAGATTTTCAGGCGCATCAGATTGAGCATCAACTGGGGGCGTTTACCGACTGTAATCACGGGCAGGGACTTGCGGTCATCCATCCGGTTCTCTACCGCCATATGTACAAGGATGGCGTGAAACAGTTTGCCCGCCTGGCAGAGAAAGTATGGGAGGTTCCGGCAGAGGGAAAGACACAGGAGGAACTGGCAGAGGCAGGAATAAAGGCTCTGGCAGATCTTGTAAAGAAATTGGCATGCCGTCAACTTTCACAGAGATGGGAATCACTGACAAGAGTGTATTACAGAAAGTGGCAGATACCTGTAATTTAACGGCAGGATGTTGTAAGAAACTTTCCAGAGAGGAAGTTCTTGAAATTTTGGAGGAATGCTGGGAGTGATTTACTGAGAGTCGGTAAGCATATGCTTTTTGCCAGAAAGAAGGAATATACAATCATGAGTGAAGTGACAGAAAAGGAACTTTTTGAGACACTGCCGGTTCATAAGGCAGTAGCAGCTCTGGCAATCCCTACCATAATCAGCCAGATTGTCAGTATTATCTATAATCTGGCTGATACCTTTTTTATCGGTCAGTTGGGGAATCCTTATATGGTGGCGGCTGCCACTTTGGTCTATCCATGGTTTACACTGCTGACGGCATTGGGAAATCTGTTTGGGATTGGAGGCAGCAGCCTGGCATCCCGATTGCTGGGAGCAAAACAGGGGGATAAGGTAAGATATGTATCCTCTTTCTGCTTTTATGGTGGCATCACAATGACTTTTTTATTTTCCCTGCTTTCTTTTTGTTTCCATATGCCACTGTTACGGTTTTTAGGTGCCAGTGAAGATAATCTGGTATTTGCCAGAACCTATCTGTTCTGGGTGGTTATTTTGGGCGGTATCCCTACGATGATGAGCATGACGCTGGCTCATTTTTTGCGGGGAGAAGGGCACGCGAAACTGGCCAGTATAGGAATTATGCTGGGTGGAATACTAAATATGGTACTGGACCCGGTATTTATCTATGGATTACATATGGGATTTACTGGCGCAGCAGTTGCCACTGCATTGTCAAATCTGGTTTCCATGCTGTTTTTTCTGTTCCGTTTTTTTCAGTTGAAGGAAAAAACAACTTTGTCTTTATCGCCATATGATTTCCAGTTGCAGTATGCGGGGCAGGTTTTTTTCGGTGGGAATTTCTTCGGCACTGACATCGGGGCTGGCTACGTTATCTAACATGACGATTGTAAAACTGGCATCCGGGTATGGGGATATTCCGCTTGCGGCTTATGGAATTGTCAAAAAAAAATAGATATGTTTCCTCTTGGCATCAGTATGGGGCTTTGTCAGGGATTTATGCCATTAGTGGGATATAACTATGCGGCTAAAAATTATCGGCGTATGCGGAAGGTTTCTGTGTTTTCGTGGAAAACGGCGCTTTTTATTGCTTTGGGTTTTGTTGTCTGTTTTGTAGGGTTTGCTCCATGGCTGATGCAGATGTTTATAAGGGACAGCCAGACGAGTTTGCTGGGAACAACATTTTTGCAGATTGCCTGTCTTGCGGTTCCTTTTCAGTCGGTAAATGCATTGATTATTTATACACTGCAGGCAATGGGAAAGGGCTTTCAGTCAGCGGTATTGACATTATGCAGACAGGGACTGCTCAATATCCCCTGCTGATTTTAATGAATGGAATATTTGGGCTATATGGAATGATCTGGACCCAGCTGGTTGTGGAGCTGCTAATGCTTCCGGCAACTTCCGGAATGTATATGGTGACGTGGAAGAAACTAAAAACAGATGGATAAAATAAATAATAGCTGGCACTTATAACTTTTTGGGTTAAAACTGATTAACGAATCGAGACTTCTATAGAGGTCTCGGTTCGTTTATATTTAAGAAAAAGATACATTGGCATGCAGAATGGAGGTCGCTATGAGAAAATGGATGATGGTTTTTCTGATTATGATGCTGGTGGTTAGTCTGTCAGGTTGTGGGAATACGAGTCAATCGTCAGAAAATAACAGTAGTGGAAACGTGACAGGGGGCAGCAGAAATAGTACGACAAAAGATGCCCGTGTCCTGATTGCGTATTTTACGGTACCGGAGAATGAAAAAGTCTCAGACAATGATGCCGTTGCCGGGGCCAGTATTGTGGTTAAAGATGGAGAAAAGATGGGTAATACGGAATATGTGGCAGGACTGGTGCAGGAAACGGTGGGAGGCGATTTGTTCCGGATTGAGACAAAGGATGATTATCCGCTGGAACATGAACCACTGGTGGACCAGGCAGCAGAGGAGCAGGAAAAGGAAACGAGACCGGAATTATCCAGCCATGTGGAGAATTTTGAACAGTATGACACCGTGATTCTGGGTTTTCCAAACTGGTGGGGAGATTTGCCGATGCCGGTGTACTCATTTCTGGAAGAGTATGATTTTGGGGCGAAAACCATTATTCCGTTTGTGACTCATGGCGGCAGTGGTTTTTCGGCAACAAGAGATACGATATCTGAACTGCAGCCCGGAGCCCATGTCAGTGACAATACGCTTTCTTTTGTCCAGAGAGGATGTGGCGGACGCAGAGGAGGAAGTCAGAGAATGGGCAGAAAGCCTGGGATTAAATACCGAATCTGCTGAGCCGGAAAACAGTGGTGAAACGGTGGGAACAACGGCAGCAGACCCGAAGAGCCAGCAGACACTTTATCTGTGGGAAGAGAGAAATGTGCCGGCAACGACAGAGTACACAGAAAATAATGGAAACTATGCAGATGAACCGGATTTTTCGCCCCACTGTTGTCACATTTCCAGTGCCGGATGGGACGGAGGTCAAAGGTGCCGTCTTAATCTGTGCCGGTGGGGCGTTTCAGTTCCGTTCCGATAATAATGAGGGGACTCCGGTGGCACAGGAGTTGAGCAAACGGGGGATATCAAAGTTTTGTTGTTAATTACCGTCTGCGCCCCTATACACAGGAAGAGGGAGCTTTGGATTTGGCACGTGCGGTCCGGTTTGTAAGAAAACATGCAGATGTTTATGGAATTGATGAAAAGGATATAGCAGTAATGGGCTTTTCCGCCGGCGGTATACTGGCAGGGGAAATGCTCTTAAACTTCGATGGAACGGTAAATGGGACAGCACTGGACAAGGGCTATAAGCCGGATGAACTGGATGGGATATCGGCGGATGCGGCAGCCGCCGGGATGATTTATTCCTTTTATGGCAGACTCAGTGTGGCATCCAAAGATGCAAAAAAAAGTTTGCAGAATCGGATTTGCCGCCCACTTATTTCTGTTATGGTACCCGTGACCCCTTTGTGAGTGAATTTGAAGCGTGTATGGGGGCATTGAAGAAAGCGGGTGTTTCGGTGGAATCCGATGTGCTGAAGGGCAGACCACATGGATATGGTTACACCGAGGGCTGGATTCCGGATTATGCAAAGTGGCTGGAGAGCGTATTCCAGAACAATCAATAGAGAATTTTTATAAAGAAAGGAAGATTATCATGAAGAAATTTGCAATGTTTTTTTTTTGAGTCTTGTACTTGTACTTAGTCTTGCCGCCTGTGGCACAGATGGCGGAAAAAATGAAGAGAGGCAGTCATCTCAGACAGAAAATAACGGTTCTGCATCGGAAGATGTGTCGGAGTCATCTGAGGATTCGTCTGAGACAACTTTTTAAAACCTCAGAAGAATCTGGAAAAGGAAAGACGTTAGTCGTGTATTATTCTGCTACAAACAACACCAAGGAAGTTGCAGGCTACATTGCAGCAGCAACGGATGGGGAACTCTTTGAGATTGTACCGACGGAGCCGTATTCCAGTGATGATTTGAATTGGTCAGACAGTGACAGCCGCGTTTCAAAGGAGCATGACGATCCTTCACTGCGTAAGGTTGAACTTGAAAACGCTGTTCCTGAAAACTGGAAAGATTACGATACAGTATTTATTGGTTTTCCTATCTGGTGGGGCATCGCTGCATGGCCTGTAGACGGATTTATATCAGCCAATGACTTTAGTGGGAAAACGGTAATTCCATTCTGTACTTCTTCCAGTTCCGGGCTTGGCGAGAGCGGTGAGCAGCTGGAAAAAGCTGCGGGTACAGGTGACTGGCTTGATGGTAAGCGGTTTCAGTCCGGTGCTTCAGAGGAAACGGTTCAGGATTGGGTAAACGGACTCGGATTGAAATAATCAACAGGAAAAGGATGGTGGAATGAATGAAGAAACAAACAGCAGGAAGGGATAACCTGGGGCAGCTTGCTCCTAAATTTGCGGAACTAAATGATGATATTTTATTTGGGGAAGTCTGGTCAAGGGAGGATAAGTTATCTCTCCGTGACAGAAGTATGGTTACTATTGCTGCGCTTTTCTCTGCCGGATTGTACCCGCAGCTGAAAAGCCATCTTGTACTGGGCAAAGAACATGGAGTAACCAAAGAGGAGGCAGTTGAGATTGTGACACAGCTCGCATTTTATTGTGGCTGGCCAAAGGCATGGTCTGTTTTTCCGATGATTGCGGAGGTCTGGCCGGAAGAAAAAGCGTTGGAAACAGATGAAAAGGGCAGATACCAGAATCGTATTATGTTTCCCATCGGCGCACCGAATGACGGCTTTGCACAGTATTTTACCGGACAGAGCTATTTACATCCAGTGTCCACCGAACAGATACCAATCTTTAATGTGACTTTTTGAACCGGGCTGCCGTAATAACTGGCATATCCATCATGCCAAATCCGGCGGAGGGCAGATGTTACTCTGCATCGGGGGTCGGGGCTGGTATCAGGAAGAGGGGAAAGAGGCGATGGAACTTGTGCCGGGGACGGTTGTGAATATTCCGGCCAATATAAAAAACACTGGCATGGGGCCGCAGCGGACAGTTGGTTCAGCCATCTTGCGATTGAAATTTGCGGTGAAGAGACTTCTAACGAATGGTGCGAACCGATATCGGATGAAGAGTACAGTAAACTAAAATGATAAGAACATAACCGGAAGGAGAGGATTATGATGTTTCAAAAAAAAAAACCAGAAAAATAACCGGATTGATACTGGTAATGCTTTTGCTTGCAGGACAGTTCTTTGCAGGAGGGACGGATGTTTTCGCTGCCAGTAAACAGAAGACACTGAATATTACCGATTTATCTTTATCTGTGGGGCAAAGCCAGAAACTGAAAATATCGGGTGGCGGAAAGGTAAAGTGGAGTTCTTCTAAAAAGTCTGTGGTGAGTGTCAGTAAAAAGGAACAGTGAAAGCAAAAAATCCGGAAAGGCAATCATCACTGCCAGGGTTTCCGGTAAAAATTGAAGTGCAATGTTGTGGTGCATAAATCATCAGCAAAGAAAAAAGATGTGCTGGTTACTTATTTCTCACAGACTGGTACGACGAGGGCAGTGGCAAAGAAAATTCAGAAACTGACAGGCGGTAATTTGCTTCGGATAACGCCGAAGAAGAAATATACCAGCAATTATGACAAACTGGTTAAAATTGCAAAGAAAGAAATCAATAAAAATACCAGACCAAAAGTAACAACAGCGGCAAAAAAAATATCAAATCCTATGATGTTATCTACGTGGGGTATCCGATTTGGTGGCACACGACACCGAGAGTAGTCAATACCTTTCTTGAAAAGTATAACCTGAAAGGGAAAACGGTGATTCCTTTCTGTACCAGTGGCGGCAGTGAGATTGATGAAAGTCTTCCCGCTTTGCGGAAATCGGCCAGGGGTGCAACGATAAAAGAGGGATATACAGCAGACAGCGGAAGTACGGCAGAAATTCGGAAATGGCTTACCAGAATCGGAGAATTGGGGAGTGCGTCAAATTCCACAGAATCGCAACAGCCAACTAATTCTGGAAACGGTAAACTGCTGGTGGCTTATTTTTCATAGAGGTACCAGTGAAAAGATAGCGAAAAATATTATCGCCCAGACCGGAGCTGATTCTTTCCGCATAGAAGGGAAACTCCGTACAGTGATGATTACAGTACGGTGGCATATGGAGAGGCAAAGGATGAGGCAGACAGCAATGCCCGCCCACCAATCAAAAATCCTCTTTCCTCTGTCACGCAGTATGACAAAATCGTGTTATGTTATCCCATCTGGTGGCACACAGCACCGATGACAGTGGGAACCTTTTTGGAACGCTATGATTTGACAGGAAAGATAATCTATCCAGTTTCACAGTCTGCTTCTATGGACAGGTCACAATATGATGAATCCGTTTCATTTATTAAAGGATGTGCCAAAGGAGCAACAGTAGATGACGGTATCTTTTCAAAGGATGATACAGTGATTCGGAATTATATCAGTGAAAAAGTCCTGAAATAGAAGAGGAGGTGTTCCATGAAAAGAAGAAAAATAATGGCGTATCTGATACTTTTCTCCATGATATTTTCTGTTTTGGGCGGGAGTATTAACAGCCAGGCGAAGAAAAACAGGATATCCCTGAATTACAAAAAAACTTACCCTGCAAACCGGGCAGAAGAAAAAGTTAAAAGTGAAAGGTACTTCCAGAAAAGTAAAATGGTCTTCCTCTAATAAAAAGATTGTAACGGTTTCAAAAAAGGAGTTGTTAAGGCAAAGAAAAAAGGGAAGGCAGTCATTACAGCGAAAGCTGGGAAATGGAAACAGAGAGTGAAAATTACTGTGAAAAAAGAGGGCACAAGTGACAGCGCCACCAGAGCAGGATAAAGTGGCACAGACAGCTAAACCGGCCGTCACGCAGCCCCCATCTGCTATGCAGCCCCATCTGCTATGCAGCCTCCGGCTGCTATGGACGCCGGCACCAACAGATGTGCCGCCGGCAGTATCGCAAATGCCGGCAGAAACCCCACCAATACCATCGGGAACAGCATCGCCGGGGGAAGATACGGGGCAGGATTCTGGTGTCATACAGGGCGGCAGGATTCCGGCGGAACTGGAAGAGATTCCGGCAGTTTATTTTTCACGGGCAGAAAAACAAGGTTCTCTTGTGGAACTGAACTACGAAACATATGAGTCAAAGACTTATGAACAGCAGGGCAAAAAATTAAATAAGCGGGCAATCGTTTATCTTCCTTATGGGTATTCGGAAACGGAAAAATATAATGTTTTCTATCTGATGCATGGCGGTTGGAGCAATGAAACGTCATGGCTTGGGACACCTGAAAGTCCCAGTGCATTCAAAAATGTGGTTGACCATGCTATGGAAGATGGGAAAATGAAACCATTTATCATTGTCTGTCCAACGTATAATAACGA
>VOFD01002512.1_pt1 | contig 25323 bp, 29 predicted proteins | sample 5384101 | NCBI WGS metagenome assembly VOFD01 (sample SAMN12384723, study PRJNA508395) | human gut metagenome | isolation source: healthy gut C | host: Homo sapiens
GATATTCGGGTAATGGTATCCATGCTGCATAACAATATTACCAACGATTTATGCTATTGCGTTCACTTGTTTTAATAGGACTTGGCGGGGGAATCGGGAGCATGCTGCGTTATTTGACAAGCCTGTGGGTGGGGCGGTGTTTCCCGCACCATTTTCCTTTGGCTACTTTTTGTGGTGAACATGGCGGGCTGCCTGTTGATTGGGGTACTCTTTGGCTTATTCGAACGGCATGTGCCGTCCACCACGGGGCTTCGGGCGTTCTTCATGACGGGATTTTGCGGCGGATTTACTACGTTTTCCACTTTTGCGCTTGAGAATGTGAATTTGCTTCAATCGGGACATGCGTGGCTGGCATTTGCTTACGTGGCGGCAAGCGTGGTGACTGGTTTGCTGTTGGTGTGGCTGGGTATTAGCATGGTGAAGTGAAAGAAAATCAAATAAGCTTCACCGCGTTGCCATGCCCGGCGATGATGCGCAACAGATCGGCGGTGTGCAGCCACACAGTGGCGGTATTGTCGTTGGGGTGTACGCCTATCATCCCCGGGAATGCCAAAAAGTCGCGGTCAAGGAAGAAATGCACCCGGCACTGAGCATCGTTCAACAGGGCGAAGGGTGTGACCGCACCTGGCTTGAGGTGCAGGATATCCTGTAACTCGTCTTCTCCCGCAAAGTTTAGGGGCGCGTGCCCTGGCTGCGCCAGGTGTCTTCAGATCCACCCGCTTGTCGCCTTTCACGCTGATGAGGTAATAGTGCTGCCGCTTGTCATCGCGCACAAAAAAGGTTCTTGGCTATCGCCCCGAAGGGTAAAGGCAGGAACACTTCCGGACAGCTCGGTCATGCTGTACACGGCCTGATGCTCCGTCACTTCGTACCGGATGCCAAGGCCATGCAAGTAATCGTACAAGTTTGCTTATCTATTACCCGACTTTCGCTATTCATTACAATAAAAGCAAAAGACCATCCCGGTTGCCCCCTCACTATAGGTATAGTGCGGTTATTCTTCGTTGCCTACCCCGGCCAATCGCGGTCCACCAGGATGCGCCCACAGCCTCACACGATGTTTTCTTGCGTGCGAACAGATATCCAGGCGCGGCGTTGCGCCGGTATCTTGTTGGCAGCCCCCGCAGTATCATCGCGCTGCACGTACACCACAGCCAAGCCGTTACGGGCGTTCTTGCGGATGCGCTTGGCGGTGAGCAGGCGTTCTTCGATGTGGCCTTCTATCTCCCGCCCGGCGCGCCGCGCAGCCGCTCTTCTTCCCTGCTTCGTTTCGGCCACGATTTCATCCAGTTCGCTTTTCTTTTGCTCCAAATCCAGTTTACGTTCGCCAAGCGCGAGGTGGTTTCTGCTTTTTTCCGCCGTCTTGCTTTCCTTGGCAACCTGGGCTTCGCGAATGCGCTTCTCGCTCAATTCGATTTCCAGTTCCTGGTATTCTACACTCCTTGGACAGGTTGTCATTCGCGATTATTACGCAGCACGTTCTTCCTGTTGTTCTTGTATTTGGCTTTATCTTGGACTTGGTTCCTCTATTTCGTGCTTCTTGTCCGAATGGTTGTGTTGATGTTCTGGCTTATTTCGGCATTGATGTTTTTCCAGCCGGGTGTTCAGCCCCGATTTCGTCTTCCAAGTCCTGCACTTCGAGCGGAAGGCTGCATACATACAACATCTTGATTTCATCTATCTTGAAACCACTTTCTGGAGTTCATAAAGCGATTTTGACTTTCTTCCACCATAACTTCTTTTTCTACTTTTCGTCTTTGTAGCCGTGATTACAAATAGTTTATAGGATTTAACCATTTTATGTCTGAAATTTGGATAGCAAGTTAGGCATTTTTCTAATTATCTCGCCAAAAAATAATCGCTTAGTGAACTGCTCGCTCTCATAATGCCCGATGTCCGCAATCAGGATGCGCCCCTCCACTTTCAAAGAACTCGTGGTGATAATTTGAAATCGCCGGAAATGAGCCGTCTGCCCCGGCACGCAGGGCATCGCGCAGAAACGCTGCCCGCCCGCCACGCTACCGCCACCCGCCGCTGGGTTTATCCAGCCGCGGTGTGGCCCGGTGTGGCGGGCCACATGGCTCGTCTTTCAAACGCAACAGAAAAACTTTTTCTGGCTCGGCCTCGGGCAGTTCGCCCACAATGCCCGCCCGGCCTGTTGCCAGTCATTGACCAGTGGGAGGAGGTCGAGAATGCCGGTTCTTCATACGGATGCGCGGTCTGCAAAGCAGCCTACCGGCATGAATGGCGGCCAAGTTCCACCCACGGGTTTCTGCCTCGCAGTGCAGATTCGCCCGGCGTGCCTGCAAACGGACGGAGGTGCCTACGCCGAGACGGAACGTACCCACCCGTCCCTTATTGGCAACTGCAAGCATCGTAACGCCCGGTAGCCCGCCCGGCCTGAAACAATGCCCGGCACGCATCGTCGGCCTGAACCCGTAGAGGAACATAGGTTACCAGAAGCGAGCAGGGCATCGGTCAAGATGCCCAGGATGCGCACATGGCGAGCTATCTTTTCGGCTATCTTGCCGTTCACGCCCGGCAACACGTTGTGTCAGGTGGTGTGTGCCGCGCAGGTGGCAATATCGTGCTTCACGGCCTCCATCACGCAACGTTGCACCCTCGCTCTGCCCGGTGAGCCGCTTCAGCCCGCCAAACAGCAGCGGGTGGTGCGACACGATGAGTTGCACCCTTCGCCACGGCCTCGGCTACCACGGCCTCGGTCACGTCGATGCACAGCAGCACGCCGCGCACTTCCATCTGCGCACGGCCTACCTGCAACCCGGCGTTGTCGTACCCCTCCTGCAAGGTAAGCGGAGCCACGCCCTCTATCCAACTGGCAGATGGATTGTACGGTCGCCATGCCAGCCTTATTCCTTAACCGCGTTTTCTTCGGGCTGGGTTTCTTCTTCCTTCGCATCCTCTTCGGCGGGCAGGAAGTCGGTGAGCCTTGCACCAATTGGTAAATCGGTTATAAAGATACGGGCCTATCTGAGCTTTCCAAATGTGGCGTACCTGCCGGCTTTATTTTTGCAACAGAAGGCGCGTGAGGCCGTCCAAAGGTATCCGTCCTTCGTAAATGGCCTTGCCTACGATGACGGCCGGCACCCCGGCCTGCGCCAGCTGCTCAATGTGGGCGAGTGCCCCCACCCCGCCACTGGCGATGAGGTACAAGCCGGGTTGCTCTTCCAGCATGGCGCGGTACAGGTCGATGGCGCCCGCCCAACATGCCGTCGCGCCCAATGTCAGTGCATATCACCTTGCAGATGCCTTGCCGCATGTATTCCTTCGACGAAAGGCATCAAGTCCTGCTCCGTGGTCTCCTGCCAGCCGCCGACGGCTATTTTCCCATCCCGCACGTCGGCTCCCAGTATGATGCGGTCGCCGCCGTAGCGGGCTATCCACGAGGCGAACACCGCCGGGCTTTTCACCGCAATGCTCCCCCCGGTCACCATGCTTGCCCCGCATTCGAAGGCGATGCGCAGGTCGTCGTCGGACTTCAGCCCGCCCCCAAAGTCCACCTCCAGGGCGGTGCGGGCGACTATCCGCTCCAATACATTATAATTAATGATATGCTGCGCTTTCGCCCCGTCCAGGTCCACCACGTGCAAGCGGCGCAACCCTGCATCGGCAAACCGCCTGGCCACCTCCACCGGGTCGTCGCCGTACACGGTTTTCCGCCCGTAGTCGCCCTGCGTCAGGCGCACGCATTTGCCCCCGATGATGTCGAGGGCGGGGATGATTTCTATCATACGTCTTGCTTGAAAGGGAATTTTCCCGATTCCGGGCTGCAAAAGTAATCATTTCTCTCTTGAAGTTTTCCATTTTGCCCGCATAAGTTTTCCAATTCATGCGGGGATGTTTTCCGATTTATCAGGGGATGTTTTCCAACTTATGCGGGAATATTCTACTGCCCACAGTTATGGGTTATACAACCCACAGTTGTGGGTTGTACGACTCACAGTTATGGGTCGTACAACCCATAACTGTGGGCAGTAAAACTTATGCTGGAAGGTTGGAAAACATTCCCGCATAAACAGGAAAACATATGCCCATGAAAAGGAAAAAGGAAGCAGGGAAAACGGGAGGTTCATCCGTTCTTAACCTCATCTTAACGACAATTTGCTTGCGGAATAGTAAAAAGATATTAAATTTGCACCCTGTAGGAAAGGGCGAAGACCCGGCCTGCACCCGTTAAACATCAACCATTAACCATTAAACATTCACGACATGGCTACCATCACATTGAACAGCATGGAGTTTCACGCCTACCACGGATGCCTGAAACACGAACGGAAATACGGCAACACGTTCATCGTGACCGTTGGCATGACCTTGGACACGGCCAAAGCCGGAGCCAGCGACCGCTTGGCCGACACGCTGGACTACCAGGCGGTGTACGACACGGTGAAGGCCGAAATGGAGCAACCCTCCCGCCTGCTAGAACATGTGGCACAGCGGATTCTCGACGCACTCAACCAACGTTTCCCGCAAGTGGAACACTTCACCGTGCGCCTCTCGAAGCTGAACCCGCCGCTGGGTGGCAAGGTGGCCGACGCGACCATCGAAGTGAGCGGCGGTGCAAAACCGCAACCCGCCGACGAACAGCCCATAAACTTTTTTTTAAGACAAGTTTGTTGTATGAAAACTGCGGGCTATGCCAGCAAACAAATAGAACGCGGACTTGCATTGCCAATTGTCAAATTATCAACTGTCAACTATAATTTTGTATGAAAAAAGTCTTGTGGATACTCCTGGTATCAGCCTGCACCTGGCAACTATCGGCACAGACCACCGCCCGAGGCGTGGTGAAAGACGCGGGAACGGGCGAACCCGTCATCGGGGTGAAGGTCACCCTGCTGCAGCAAAACATCTCCACCCGCACCAACACCGACGGAGAGTTTTACTTCACGTTCCTCGAAGCGGGCAGCGACGAATTGTCCTTCGTCAAGGAAGGCTACTTCAACCGCATCATGATGGTGGAACTGAAAGGGAATGAAGAAACCGACCTGGGCGATGTGAAAATGCGTCCCGACATCCAGGAAGAGCTGAAGCAGGACATCATCCTGCAACTGAGCGAAGCACAACTTGATGGCGATGACGAAGGCTCGCAGTCCATCGGCGCGTCGTTCTCCTCGTCCAACGACGTGTACATTTCGCAGACCAGCTACAACTTCAGCCCGATGCGCTTCCGCACCCGCGGTTACGACGGCAAGTACGAGTCCACCTACATCAACGGCGTGCGCTTCGTGGATGCCGAACGCGGGCTGTTCAACTACTCGTCGCTCGGCGGGCTGAACAACGCCACCCGCAACAAGGACCTCACCTACGGCCTTGCCCCGAACACCTACAGCTACGGCAACCTGGGGGCGAACACCAACATCAACACCCGTGCCAGCGCGTTCGCCACGGGGTCGAATCTCAGCGGTTCGTTGTCCAACCGGTCGTACATGCTGCGCGGCCAGTACACCTACGGCACGGGCGTGCTGCCCAGCGGATGGGCCTTTGCCGTGTCGGGCGTGATACGCTGGTCGAAGGAAGGCATCGTGGACGGCACGTTCTATAACTCGGCGGGGCTGTTCCTATCGGCCGAAAAGATATTCAACGACCACCACCGCCTGTCGCTGGTGGCCTACGGTGCCCCCTACCCGCCGGGCACAACAGGGCGGCGTGGTGCAGGAAGTGTACGACCTGGCCGGTTCCATCTACTACAACCCCTATTGGGGCTACCAGAACAGCAAGAAGCGCAACTCGCGCATCGTGGAGTCGTTTGACCCCACCGCCATCCTCTCGCACGTGTGGAAGATAAACGAGAAGTCGAGCCTGCGCAGCGGCATCGCCTTCCATTACAGCAAGTACAGCAACTCGGCCCTGTCGTTCTCCAACAAGCCCGACCCGCGCCCCGACTACTACCGCAAAAGCTGCCCAGTTTCTTCAACGATGAAGGTTTGCAGGAAGAAACACGCGACTTGTGGCAATCCGACCCCAACATTTCACAAATAGACTGGGAAGCCTTGTATGAATCAAACCGCAAGACTCCGGTAACTTCGCCCGAAAAGCAATCGCTCTACTATGTGGAACGCCGCCATAACGACCTCATGGAAACGGCTTTGAATTCCACGTACACCAACCAGTTCACCAACTTCTTCCGCCTGAACGCAGGCATCGAGGGACGCTTGTCCAAAGGAATGCACTACAAGACGATGGAAGACCTCCTGGGGGGCAAACGGCTTCTACGATGTGGACACCTACGCCGAACGTGACGAGACTTCGGAATTCGAGCTGCCTTCTTACGCCAAAATAAACGACCTCAACGGGTAGACGAACAAGGCAACCTCATCAAAAAAGGCGAGGGAGACGTGTTCGGTTATGATTACGACATGCACTATGCCAGTGGTTCGGCCTTTGCCTTGGGTGAATTCAGCTTCTCGCACATCGACTTCTACGTAGGAGCACAACTCACCTACACGCAATTCTACCGCTACGGGCACATGAAGAACGGACGCGCCGAGCTCCTCATCCAACAAGGCAACGATGTCAAATCATACGGCAAATCGCAAACGTGGTTCTTCACCGACCCCTCGGTCAAGGCGGGGCTTACCTATAAGATTGACGGGCGCAACCGCCTTTCGGCCAACGTGGTGGCAGAAACCCGCGCCCCGTTGGTGCGCGATGCCTACGTGTCCGAACGCATCAAGGACACACGCGTATCGGGCCTGCAAAGCGAAAAGATATTGTCGTATGATTTGAATTATACGTTCTCCTACCCCTTCCTGCGCGGACGGCTCAGTGCTTTCCGCACTCATGTGAACGGAAGCACGGAAAAACTGGGCTACTATGACGATCAAGAACACACCTTCATCAACCATGTGCTGACCGATGCCAATAAAATCTACCAAGGCATCGAACTGGGGCTTTCCGCACCCATCGCCTGGGGGTTAAGCGTCTCCGTGGCCGGGACTATAGCCGATTACCATTACACGAACAACGCCTGGGGCACCAAGAGTTGGGAAAACGGGGCTGAAGCTGATGTTTCGGAAACGGTTTACACCAAGGGACTGAAGATAAACAACGGCCCGCAACTGGCCGCCAACATCACGCTGGATTATTTCCATCCCAAGATGTGGTTCGTGGACGTGACGTTAAACTACTTCGGAAACAACTACCTGGACTTCGCCCCCAACCGCTTCACCGAATCCACCATCAAAATGTACGGCTGCGACATGAGCAAAGTAACCAGCAGCAACCTCATGGCTGCTGCCACCACGGAAGAAGCCCAAGCTGCCGTGCGGGCACTGGGCACGCAGGAGAAACTGAAAGGCGGCTTCATGCTCGATGCCTCCATCGGCAAACTCATTTACTTGAAGAACCGCAAATCGCTCAACTTCAACCTTAGCTTGAGCAACATTCTCAACAACCGGGAAATGATTACGGGCGGTTACCAGCAAGGACGCCTGCCCATTGCCGATGACACGCTCGACCGCAGCAGCATGGACAAGTTCCCGAACAAGTACTACTATGCTTGGGGATTCAATTTCTTCTTCAACGTAGGCTTCAAATTTTAAACAACTTCTATACGTAATATGAAAGCGAACAAATTCTTTTCAACAATACTCTTGGCTGGAGTTTTGGCCTTTGTCGCTTGCGAGCCATTCGACTACGAAGCCCCCTCGCCATCCGATGCGGCCCCGTGGACAGCTACACACACCATGCCCAGCTGCTTGAAGAGTTTGCCTCTGAAAAAGGCGACTTTTTCCCCTGTACGCTCCAATAGCGGCAATGCCAACCTGTTCAGCGTGGACAGCATTCCTGCGGCAGGCAGCAATGTAATCATCACCGGGCGTGTCGTTTCCTCCGACCGCGACGGCAACATGTACAAATACATTGTTATACAAGACCTGGCCGACCCCAAACAGGGACTGAAAATATCCATAGACGCAAACTCGCTCTACGGGGTGATGCCCATCGGGCAAGTCATATCCATCCGCTGCAACGGGTTGGCCATCGGCAAATATGCCGACGTATACCAGTTAGGCTGCGTATACTACAACAACGACAGCGACACCCGCAAGCAAGGTTACGAACCGGGACGCATCCCCTACACCTCCTTCATAAGCCGCTGCCAGATTGTCGGCTCGCCCGACCCGGCAGCCGTGGTGGCCGACACCCTGACCATCGAACAAATAAAAAACTCCGGTCGCGAAGTGCATTCACGGCTTGTGGTCATTGAAGATGCCGAATTCACGGGCTGGGGAAAGACCCTTTCGACCCGGTTGAACTGGATGAGACCAACTCATTCTGGGGACGACCGAAACCCAGCATAACCGGCGTACCTCTTGCCCGCGAAATAACCGACCCTACAGGCGAAAAAAATATATGTATCAACCAGCGAATTTGCCGCATTCGCCAACGACACGCTCCCACTCGGCCACGTAGGTGACATGACCGTAGTAGTCAGCTACTACCGCGACAAAGAACGCAATGAGGGCGACTTCCAACTGAACGTGCGCTCTACCGATGATTTCAAAATAAAACAATAACAATCAATTTTTAAAAACAAAAAGTTATGAACAAGCTAAAATTCTTATCATCACTTGCCGCATTGGCATTGTTCTTTGCTGCTTGCTCCAATGTTGACGATCAAACCCAAATGGAGGCGAAGGCGAAGGCGGGGTAGCCGAAGGTAACTACACTGTAGAAGAAATGTGTGGCATGACCCTGCCCGACAAGGATACAGGCACAGAAACATTCACAGTCGAAGCTTACATTGTAGGTAGCTACAACTTCGACAACGACCCGAAATTTGTCATCGGCGCAGAAAACGCTGCCACCGCCAGTATCTTGATTGCCGATGACCCGGAACATACCGACACATACAACAACATCATGGCCATCAAACTTGGCAACTATCGAGATGATGTCAATTTGGCCGACAACCCGAGCAATTATAAAAAGAAAATCGTGGTGACTGGTATATTTGAAAAATACTGTGGCATCCCCGGTTTGGTAGACTTGACCAAAGTGGTATTGGATGGTAAGGAAATTGCAGCCGGAAGCGGCAATAACCAAGGCGACTACGAAATACCCGCCGATGCCATTTTCTCCGAAACCTTTGCCGACAGCCAAGGCGACTTCACCATCGAAAATGTCATCATGAACGACCCGCTGAGCTACGTGTGGCAGCACAACAGTTCATACCACTACATGGCCGCAAGTGCCTACGTCAGTGGTACAACCTACGAGTCCGAAAGCTGGCTCATCTCCCCGGCCATCGACCTGACCGGCACGAGCAATGTAACGCTGAACTTCCAGCACGCCATCGGCCCGCAGTATATGATTAACGTGGACAAAGCCACCATGACGCTGCACTTCAGCACCGACTACACCGGCGGCGCACCCTCCACAGCCACTTGGACACAGGTGGAAGTGCCCCACTTGGAGCACCACCGGTTGGGGTTGGGTGAACGTTACGGTGAGCGTGCCCGCTGCCATGCAAGGCCAGTCCAACGTGCGCTTCGCCTACAAGTACGCCACCACGACCGAATCGGCCACGTGGGAAATCAAGAATGTGTATGTGAAGTAATCCCACTCTCCACCCACTCCTACAGGGAGCACCCTTCACCGGGTTGCTCCCTTTTCTTTCTGTCTCAAAAGAAAGCCATGAATTTATTTTTTTTATTCAGAAAAAAAAATATAGAAATTTGACCCTTGTTGTTTCAAGACGAAGCAACAAGGCAAATCATTTATTTTAAACGAATTAAAAAAAAGCAGACACGTTATGGAATTTGACAAACCGAAAAGTGATGTTGACAAGAAGGAAAACGACATTATCTATTCCAAAGCCATCAAAGCGGGGAAAAGAATTTATTATTTGGATGTAAAGAAGAGCAGGAACGATGACATGTTCGTGGCCATCACCGAAAGCAAGAAGAAGATTTCCGGCATGGATGACAACCTCCAGGTGACTTACGAAAAGCATAAGATATTCCTCTATAAAGAAGACTTCGACAAGTTTCTGGAAGGCATGGAAGAAGTCATCGGCTTTGTGAAAAGGGAACAAGGCGAATACATTCCCCCCACCGCGAAGAAACCGAAGAAGTGGAAGAGGAAGAAGAGGTGGAAGAAAAACGCAGCCGCGGGTTCTTCGACAAGTTTAAACTGTGATTTTTCCTGCAAATACGCATTCGGCTACCTTTTTACGTTTGGCAGAACAGGATAAAAAGCGTACCTTTGCGCCCTGAATTCAGCGCAATCTCTGGCAGGCAAAGCGAGACCTGTGAATATTGCGCATTGTATCAACTATTAAACAACCAAAACAATGGACTTAATTAAAGTTGCAGAAGAAGCTTTCAAGGTGGAAAAGCACCACCCCGCGTTCAAAAGCGGCGACACCATCACGGTAGCCTACCGCATCAAGGAAGGTAACAAGGAACGTATCCAGGAATACCGGGGCGATGTCATCAAGATATCGGGACACGGCGACAAGAAGCACTTCACTGTCCGCAAAATGTCGGGCAACGTGGGAGTAGAACGTATCTTCCCGATGGATTCCCCGTTCATCGAATCCATCACCGTAAACAAACACGGGAAAGTGCGCCGCGCCAAACTGTACTACCTCCGTGGACTTACCGGCAAGAAGGCCCGCATCAAAGAAAGACGCACCAACTAACGGCTCCGCCTTTCAACAAAAAAAGCACCAAAGGGAACCCGCACAATGCGAGTTCCCTTTTTTATTGCCAAAATATCCACGTTTTTACCTATATTTGCAAACGAGCTATGAGCTACAAGTTACGAGCTACAAGTCGCATACGCTGAGGCTTCCCCATAGCTCACTAAACACTAATCATTAAACATTAATCATTAATCATTAATCATTAATCATTAAACACTGATATGGACATCCAAACCTACATTTCCAAAAACCGGGAACGGTTTTACGAAGAACTTTTCTCGCTCATCCGCATACCGAGCATCAGTGCCCACTCCGAACGCCGGGACGACATGCAACGGTGCGCCACCCGCTGGGCGGAGTTACTGTTGGAAGCCGGCGTGGACCGTGCGGAAGTGTTGCCCACGAAAGGCAACCCGGTGGTATATGCCGAAAAACGGGTGGGTGATGCGCTGCCCACCATCCTGGTGTACGGTCACTATGACGTGATGCCGGTCGAGCCCTTGGAATTGTGGGCAAGCGACCCCTTCGAGCCGACAATCAGAGACGGGCGGATTTATGCGCGCGGGGCGAACGACGACAAAGGGCAATCGTTCATGCATGCCAAAGCATTTGAATATCTGATGAAAACCAATAATCTGCCCGTCAACGTGAAGTTTCTGATAGAAGGAGAAGAGGAAATAGGGTCGCCCAACCTGGAAGACTTCTGCCGGGAACACCGGGACCTGCTGGCCTGCGACACCATCCTGGTATCGGACACGGGCATGTTCGCCGAAGACGTGCCCAGCATCACCACCGGCCTGCGCGGCTTGGCCTATTGGCAGATAGAAGTGACCGCCGCTGCACGCGACCTGCACTCGGGACTGTTCGGCGGAGCGGTGGCCAACCCCCTCATCGAGCTTTCGAAAATCATCGCCCGGCTAGTCGACGCGGACGGGCACATCACCATTCCGCACTTCTACGACGATGTGGACACAGTATCGCCGGAAGAAAGGGAACTGATGGCGCAAATTCCATTCGACGAAACGGCATACAAGCAGAGCATCGGTATCCGGGAGCTGCACGGCGAAACAGGCTACTCCACCGTGGAACGCACCGGCATCCGCCCGTCGCTCGACGTGTGCGGCATGTGGGGCGGCTACACCGGCGAAGGCAGCAAGACGGTGCTGCCAGCCAAGGCCTACGCCAAACTGTCCGCCCGTCTGGTACCCCACCAGCAGCCCGACAAGATAGCCACCCTGGTGGCCGACCACATCCGGGCCATCGCACCCAACTACGTGGATGTGCAAGTAGAATGGATGCATGGTGCCGAACCCTATGTGTGCCCCATCGACTTGCCCGTATACAAGGCCGCCGAACAGGCCTACCAACAAGTGTATGGCAAGAGGCCGTTGCCTGTGCGCAGCGGTGGCAGCATCGGTGTGGTACCGGTATTCGAACGCGTGTTGGGGGTCAAGTCCATCCTGATGGGCTTCGGTTTGGAGTCGGATGCCATCCACTCCCCAAACGAAAGTTTCATGACCGGCCAGTTCGAAAAAAGGCATCCGCACCATCGTGGCATTTTATGAAGCATTGTAGTTAGCTACAAGCTACAAGTTACGGGTTACAAGCTACAAGTAGCGAGTAGCGGCAGCAGGCAGACATACTCCGCATAGAACTCGTAGCTCATAACTTGTAGCTCGTAGCTCGTAACCCCTAACTCGTAACTCGTAAGTCGTAACTAAAATGTTTTCCTTGGAAAAGGACGATGGCACGGAGGAGAAAAAGCGGCTGAAGCAAGCCGTCTTTATTCCTTTCTTGCTGGTCGTGTGCATGTTCCTAAGCTTCATTCTGGAGAAGGGGATGGGTTGGGACTTCCACACGGCGGGCATTTACCCGCGCCGCCTGGAGGGAGCATGGGGCGTGCTGACATGCGCATTTATCCACGCTGATTGGGAGCACCTGTTCAACAACCTACTGTCGTTCTTCATCCTGGCATCGGTGCTGTACTATTTCTACAGTCCGCTGGCCGGGCGTATTCTGCTGCTGTCTTACTTGTTCAGTGGCATCGTGCTGTGGTGCATCGGCCGAGCCAACTGGCACATCGGGGCAAGCGGGGTGATTTACGCGCTGGCCTTCTTCCTGTTTACCAGCGGGATATTAAGAAAACACGTCCCATTGGCTGCCATTTCATTATTTGTTGTATTTTTGTACGGCAATATGGTGTGGCACGTATTCCCTTGGCAAGAAGACGACCCCACCTCGTGGGAAGGGCATCTGGCCGGCCTGCTTACCGGCGTAACATTGGCCATTGTCTACCGGCATCAAGGCCCGCAAAAACCGGTCAAGGTATGGGAAGAAGATGATGAAGATGAGGAACCGGAAAATCGATTAAACGCTTAAACGATTCCACAATTTTACGATTAAACAACCAACTAAATATGGAAGAAAACAATTCGAAAGAACTGAACCTGCTGGATTTGATCCGAATGTTTTTCAACTGGCTGAAGCGGCTGGGCTGGGGTATCCTGCGCTTGCTGGGCAACTGGTTGCGCATGCTGTGCCGCAACTGGGCGGTAACACTCGTGGTGCTCGCCGCCAGCGTAGCGGTAGCCCTATACTTAGGCCGCACGGAAAACCGCAAATACAAGGCCGAAGCCATGGCCATACTCAACGGCAGCATCTCGCAGACCATCATGGAAGTCACCCAGCAGTTATCGCTATCATCTCCTTTGAGCGATGACACCAAGCTATCCGCCAAACTGGGGCTGCCCGACAGCATCGCCCGCAACATCGCGGGCATCGAGTCGTTCTACGTGATAGACTACCTGAACGACAGCACGCCGGACATGGTGGACTTCAAACGGCGGCATTCGCTGGAAGACACCTTGAACGTACGCATGCCCAACCGGCTGTACTTCCGGGTGAAGACAAAGAACGTGCGCCAGTTGCCCGCCTTCGAACAAGCGTTCACCGACTATTTCAACCGCAACGAACGGTTAGTGAAAGAGTTCAACGTGAAGCGGGCGAACCTGCAAGGCGAAATCAGCCTGCTGGATGCCGAAATCCACCGCATAGACAGCATGGCCACCATCACCTACCTGCATGAACCATACATGCAGGCGCAAATAAAATGGAACACCCTGCTATTTGGCGAACAGGAACGCCAAATGCTGTACGGCGACCTGCTATTCCTGCAAAAACTGAAAGGGAAGCGCGAAGCGGAACTGGCCAACTGCACCGCCCCCGTGGTGTTGCCCGATGGCTTCATGGTAATGCCCCGCCCGTGCACGGGCACATCTTCTACCTGGTCATCTGCGGCGTGATAGGTGCTTTCGTGGCCATGCTGATAGAGCTGCTGATAGAACATCGGAAAACTATCCTGGATTACCTATTCAAGAAATAAACCATACCGCTATATATAAGAAAGGAGCAAACGCTTATCGTGCATTTGCTCCTTTTTTATGACCATTTACATTACATAAAGTTCGGAATAAATACGCGCAAGGCATCCAGCATTTTGCCGGATGCCTCTACGCTTCCTTAACCCGAACTCACGCAACCTCGCTGACGGAAGCGACGAATTACAGAAATAATTCTTTAATCTCTTCCTCATCCGTGAAAAAATGTTTACTTTTGCGGTGTTTTTTTAGCACTGCATATTTTATTGACAATCAATCCGAACAGACACCCCGCCCGTCCTCCGTGGCGCGGAGGGGGCTTGAGGCAGGAAACATATTATCAATACAATACATCATTCAATATGGCGAACCTAATTAAGACGAAACGCGGTTTGGACATTGAAATCGGCGGGAAGGCGCGACCGACCGTGGGCAGCGCGATGCCTTCGGACGTGATAGCCATCATCCCTGACCACTACCACGGCATCGTGCCCAAGGTGATGGTAAAGGCCGGTGACAAGGTGAAGGCCGGGACTCCCGTATTTCATGACAAAACGGTTGAAAGCATGAATTTCGTGTCGCCCGTGAGCGGGGAAGTGACCGCAGTGAACCGGGGCGAGAGACGAAAAGTATTGAGCATCACCATTGCTCGCGACCCGGAAACCGAATACGAAAAGTTCGGTTTCAAACCCCTCGCGCAGCTTTCGGGCGAAGAAGTCAAAGCCGCCCTGCTGCAGGCCGGGCTCTGGCCCTACATCAAGCAACGCCCCTACGACGTGATTGCCAACCCCGACAAAGCCCCCAAGGCCATCTTCATCTCCGCATTCGACTCGGCCCCGCTGGCACCGGACCACGAGTTCGTGCTGCACGGCCAGTTCGACGACTTCCAGGCGGGCATCGACGCGCTGGGCAAGCTCACCGAAGGCAAGGTGCACCTGGGCCTGCGGGCGGGCAGCAAGAGCACCGACTTCCGCATGGTGCACGGCGTGGAAGTGACCGAATATGAAGGCCCCCACCCCATCGGCAACGTGGGCGTGCAAATCAACCACGTAGACCCCGTGAACAAGGGCGAGGTGGTGTGGACGGTGGGCGTGCAGGACGTGCTCTTCATAGGCCGCCTGTTCACCAAAGGCATCGTGGACTTGAGCCGCCTGGTGGCGCTCACCGGCCCCGAAGCCTGCGAAACGCAGTACTACCGCATGTTGCCGGGCGCAAGCATCGCCCCCATCGTGAAGGGCAACGTGCACACGGGCATCCCCCTGCGCTACATCAGCGGCAACGTGCTGAGCGGCCTGCAAATCGAGGCCGACGGCGCGATCGACCCTTACGCCACGCAAATCACCGTGCTGGACGAAGGCAGCGAGACGCACGAGCTGCTGGGCTGGGCCATGCCGCGATTCACGCGCTTCAGCAACACGAACCTGTACTTCAGCAAGCTGATGAAATGCCCGCTCGTGGAAAAGGTATTCGGCAAGGTGCAATTCAAGTGGGACGCCCGCCTCATGGGAGGCCGGCGCGGCATCATCATGACGAACGAGTACGACAAGGTGCTGCCCATGGACATCCTGCCCGAATTCCTCATCAAGGCCATGCTCGCCAAGAACATTGACAAGATGGAAAACCTCGGGGCCTACGAAGTGGCTCCCGAAGACTTTGCCCTGTGCGAGTTCGTTGATACTTCCAAACTGCCGCTTCAAGCCATCGTGCGTGAAGCCTTGGATTACTTAAAATCAGAAGTAGAATAATTATGAGCGCATTAAGAAACTACATTGACAAAATAAAGCCGAACTTCGAGAAGGGCGGCAAATTCGAAAAGCTTCACTCGGTATTCGAAGGCTTCGAATCCTTCCTCTTCGTGCCCAACACGACCGCGAAGATGGGGGCGCACATCCACGACGCGACCGACTCGAAACGCACGATGATCATCGTCGTGCTGGCACTCGTACCGGCTATGCTGTTCGGTATGTACAACGTGGGGTACCAACACTTCCTGGCCATCGGACAGCAGATGGGCTTCTGGGGCACGTTCTTCTACGGCTTCCTGGCCGTGTTGCCGCTGCTGCTCGTGTCGTACATCGTGGGGCTGGGCATTGAGTTCATCTCCGCGCAAATCAAAGGGCACGAAATACAGGAAGGCTTCCTCGTCACGGGCTTCCTCATCCCGCTCATCGTGCCGGTGGACACGCCGCTGTGGATGGTGGCCGTGGCCACGGCGTTCGCCGTCATCTTCGCCAAGGAGGTGTTCGGCGGCACGGGCATGAACATCTTCAACGTGGCACTCATCACCCGCGCGTTCCTTTTCTTCGCCTACCCAACCGCCATGTCGGGCGACAAGGTGTGGGTACGCACCGATGCGGCTTTCGGCTTCGGCGGAGGCCAGGTTGTGGATGCGTTCTCCGGAGCCACGCCGCTGGGTCAGGTAGGCACGGCCGCCACCTCCACCGCCCACCTCACGGGCATACTCGGCCAGCCGCTCGGCTTCTGGGACGGCGTGATAGGCCTCATCCCCGGCTCGGTGGGCGAAACGTCCATCATCGCCATTGCCATCGGCGCGCTGCTGCTGCTCATCACCAAGGTGGCCAGCTGGAAAACGATGCTCTCCGTGTTCCTCGGAGGCGGCATCATGGCTTTCGTGCTCAACCAGTTCGGTCCCGACACAGCCTATGCCAACTTCCCCTGGTACTGCCACCTGGTATATGGCGGCTTCGCCTTCGGTGCCGTGTTCATGGCCACCGACCCCGTAACCTCGGCACACACCGAGACGGGCAAGTGGATTTACGGCTTCCTCATCGGCGCGATGGCCATCATCATCCGCGTGTTCAACCCCGGCTACGCCGAAGGCATGATGCTCGCCATCCTGCTCATGAACTTGTTTGCCGGACTGATAGACTACTACGTGGTGCAGGCCAACATCAAGAAAAGACTGAAACGTGTAACGACAAAATAAAGAAACTATGGCAACGAAGAAATATAGATGTAAAGTGTGCGGGTACATCCACGAGGGCGACAAGGCTCCCGACAAATGCCCCGTGTGCCAGGCACCCGCTTCCGAATTTGAACTGATAGAAGACGGCGAGAAAGCCAAGAAGGGCATCGACAAGAACGGCAACGCCTACATCATGGTGTACACGGTGGCCATCGTCGTGGTCGTGGCTCTGCTGCTCTCCATCACATCGGGGGCACTGAAGAGCCGCCAGAACGCCAATGTGGAACTGGACAAGAAAAAACAGATACTCTCGTCGCTGCCCGCCGTAGTGCTCGAAGGCGCCGATGCGGCCAAGCTCTTCGCCGATGACATCCAGCATATATATATATTGAATAAACAAGGCGATGTCATCAAGGAACTCGACCCGGTGAAGGACTTCAACTACGCCCCCGCCGCCGATGAACTGCCTATCTACATGGCCGAAGTGAACAGCGAGACCAAATGGATCATCCCCATGAACGGCAAAGGGCTGTGGGGTGCTATCTGGGGCTACATCGCCTTGAACGACGACCGCAACACTGTGGATGGTGTGTTCTTCTCACACGCCAGCGAAACGCCGGGTCTGGGCTCGAACATCGTAACACCGGCCTTCCGCGACCAATTCAAGGGCAAGGAACTGATGAAGGACGGCAAATTCGTCTCCATCGCCGTCATGAAAGCAGGACAAACCGCACAGGGACAAGACCAGGTGGACGCGCTCTCGGGAGGCACCATCACCAGCAAGGGGTGGAATCCATGCTCTACAACAGCATCGCCCCTATGAACCTTTCCTGAAAAAAAGCGGCAGGTTTAACCAAATAACACAATAAGGAGGAACATCGATTATGAAAAAAAATGATAGATTCAGAGAAGCACTGCTCGGCCCGTTGAACAAGAACAACCCGGTCGTGGTGCAAGTGTTGGGTATTTGCTCGGCCCTGGCCGTAACCGTCCAGTTGAAACCGGCCATTGTCATGGGCTTGTCGGTGACCATCATCGTGGCCCTGTCCAACGTCATCATCTCGCTCATGCGCAACACCATCCCCAACAACGTGCGCATCATCGTGCAACTGGTGGTGGTCGCTGCCGTGGTGACCGTGGTGAGCGAAATACTGAAAGCCTTTGCCTACGACGTAAGCGTGCAATTGTCCGTGTACATCGGCCTCATCATTACCAACTGCATCCTCATGGGCCGTCTCGAAGCCTACGCCATGAGCAACAAGCCATGGGACTCTTTCCTCGACGGCCTCGGCAACGGCTTGGGCTATTCGTGGATACTGATTGCCGTGGCGTTCGTGCGCGAGCTGTTCGGCAGCGGCAAGCTGTTCGGCTTCCAGGTGATACCAAGCAGCTTCTACGAAGCCGGATATGTGGACAACGGGCTGATGATGATGCCCTCCATGGCCTTGATACTCGTGGCCTGCATCATCTGGATACACCGTTCCGTAAACAAGGATTTACAAGAAAAATAAGACATTTATATAAGATATGGAACACGCAATCACATTATTCGTCCGCTCGATATTCGTGGACAACATGATTTTCGCATTCCTCCTCGGCATGTGTTCGTACCTGGCCGTGTCCAAGAACGTGAAAACCTCCGTGGGGCTCGGCATCGCAGTGACTTTCGTGCTGCTGATAACCCTGCCGGTGAACTACCTGCTTGAAACCAAAGTACTGAGCAAAGGCGCGCTGACCTGGTTAAGCCCCAGTTTCGCCGACCTCGACCTGAGCTACCTGAGCTTCATCCTGTTCATCGCCGTCATCGCCGCCATCACGCAGCTGGTGGAAATGGCCGTGGAAAAGTTCTCGCCCTCCCTCTACGCCTCGCTGGGCATCTTCCTTCCCCTGATTGCCGTCAACTGTGCCATCATGGGGGTGCGCTGTTCATGCAGCAACACGTGGGGCTTGAACCCCCCGACCCCAAGGCACTCACCAACATGCTCGACGTGGTGGCCTACGCCCTCGGTTCGGGTCTGGGCTGGATGCTTTCCATCGTAGGGCTGGCCGCCATACGCGAACGCATGGAATACAGCGACGTGCCGGTACCCCTGCGGGGACTGGGCATCACCTTCATCACCGTGGGACTGATGGCTATGGCCTTCCTCTGCTTCTCCGGACTGGAAATATAAGAAACAAGCAAGTAGAACGAAAAAAGAAAATACAGATATGATGCTATTAGAAATCAATCCAACCAATATCCTCTCCAGCCTGGTGGTGTTCCTCGTGGTCATCGTGCTGTTGGTAGTGATATTGCTCGTAGCCAAGAAGTACCTCGTGGCTTCAGGCAAGGTCAAAATACTGATGAACGGAGAGAAAAACCTGGAAGTGGAATCGGGCGGCTCGCTGCTGAGCGCCATGTCCAACGCGGGCGTGTTTCTGCCCTCGGCCTGTGGCGGCAAAGGCTCGTGCGGACAATGCAAATGCCAGGTGCTCGAAGGCGGGGGCGAAATACTGCCCACCGAGGCGGTGCACTTCAACCGCAAACAGATGAAAGACCACTGGCGGCTCGGTTGCCAGGTGAAGGTAAAAGGCGACATGTCCATCAAAGTGCCCGAGTCGGTACTCGGTGTCAAAGAATGGGAATGCGAAGTCATCAGCAACAAGAACGTGGCCACCTTCATCAAGGAATTCATCGTGGCCCTGCCTCCCGGTGAGCACATGGACTTCATCCCCGGCTCATACGCCCAAATCAAAATACCGAAGTTCAGCATGGACTATGACAAGGACATCGACAAGAGCCTCATTGGCGACGAATACCTGCCCGCATGGGAGAAGTTCGGCCTGTTCGGCCTCAAATGCCAGAACACGGAGGAAACCATCCGGGCCTACTCCATGGCGAACTATCCGGCCGAAGGCGACCGCATAATGCTGACGGTTCGTATCGCCACGCCGCCCTTCAAACCGAAAGAACAGGGCGGCGGCTTCATGGACGTGATGCCGGGCATCGCATCGTCATATATCTTCACGCTCAAGCCGGGCGACAAGGTCATCATGAGCGGCCCTTACGGCGACTTCCATCCCATCTTCAACTCGAAGCGCGAGATGATGTGGATCGGCGGAGGCGCTGGCATGGCGCCACTGCGCTCGCAAATCATGCACATGACCAAGACCCTCCACACGACCGACCGCAAGATGTCCTATTTCTACGGCGCACGCGCCTTGAACGAAGTGTTCTACCTGCAAGACTTCCTCGACCTGGAGAAGGAGTTCCCCAACTTCTCGTTCCACCTGGCCCTCGACCGTCCCGACCCCGCAGCCGACGCTGCTGGCGTGAAGTACACCCCGGGCTTCGTGCACAAAGTTATCTACGACACGTATTTGAAAGACCACGAAGCCCCCGAAGACATCGAATACTACATGTGCGGTCCCGGCCCCATGAGCAAGGCCGTAGTAGCTATGCTCGATGAACTCGGCGTGGACGAATCGTCCATCCTGTACGACAACTTTGGAGGATAGGCAAAGAGCTAATAGCTAATAAATGGCTAACAGCTAATAAAGTTAAAGGGCGACCGGAAAATCGGTCGCCCTTTATCTTTATCCTTCTGTACAAAGCACGAACAGGGCGACCGAACGCCCGAAAGCCCCGGCCACCCTGCTTCTTTCAGAAACATATTCACTTGACGCCTATTGAGTCCAAATGAAAAAGTCCCCCTGTCTAAACTGAAAGAATAAAAACTCCCGCCGGGGACAAACCGGCAGGAGCTACACCACGGGAATGCATTCCCACGGAGATAAATGAAACCAAGATTCTGCTTGTCACAAGCAAAATAAGTTTCGCAGGGTTTAAAATTACTACATCATCTCTTCACGCTTGAAGAAAGATCACATTCATCGAAGTGAATACACCGCAAATTTAGTCACTCTCATTCCTTGCAAATAAATAAGGTATATTGGAAACAGATGCAGAAAATTTCATGCAGGCTTGGCATCTGTTTTCCAAATCGTGGGCAGTAGAATATCTGCGCACAAATCGGAAAAACATCCCGGCAGAAAAGGGGAAATATGTCCGCAAATGGGGTAAAACGGTCAGCCAGGCAAGGACGGGCTTTGCCAGGTGTGGAAAGTTTTCTTACTTTGTGCATAACCAATTCATCAACAAAATGCAAAGCAAACACTTCCTTCCTAAGGCTGCCGCCACGGCAGCTCCTGCTCGCGTGCCTCACGGCAACACCGGCGCAGCATCGGACCGACCAGCAACACCTGACCGACCCGCAATCGTTTACCATGATACTGCTGGGCGACCCACAAGGCTACACCAAGTACGACATCAACCAGCCGCTGTTCGAACTCACCACCGCCTGGTGCGCCGACAACATCGACAGCCTGCGCATCAAGGCCGTGCTGTGCACCGGCGACTTGGTGGAGCAAAACGAGAACATCGTGCGCAACCGCGCCATGCTCAACCAAACCAGCCGACAAATGTGGGAATGGGCATCGCACTGCATGGAGCGGCTGGACGACAAGGTGCCCTACATCATCGCCACGGGAAACCACGAGTATGGCTACGTGCGGGGCGACGAAGGCTTCACACACTTCCCCGAATACTTCCCCTTCGAGCGCAACAGCCGGTGGGCAGACTGCGTGGTGGCCGCCTACCCCAACCGCGAAGGGAAGGCTTCACTTGAAAACGCCGCCTACGAGTTCACGGACAGCCATTGGGGCAAGATGCTCGTGCTGGCCTTGGAGTGGGCACCGCGCGACGAGGTGCTGACCTGGGCCAAGCAACTGGCCGAAGGGCCGTACAAGAACCACAAGGTGATGCTGCTGATACACTCATTCCTCGACGAACGAACAGCCCAGCGCACCGAAAACGAGAACTACCGCATACAACCGCGCAACTACGGGCAGGACGTGGGAAAAGCTCGTGTACCCCTGCCACAACATCCAACTCGTGATGTGCGGACACACCGGCAAGCCCGGCCCCTTTGAGGACAGCGTGGCCTTCCGCCGGGACAAGAACGCGGCAGGCAAGGCGGTAAACCAGATGATGTTCAATGTGCAGGTGCTCGGCGGTGGCTGGGAAGGCAACGGCGGCGATGGCTGGCTGCGCATCCTGGAGTTCATGCCCGACGGGCGCACCATCCAGGTGCGCACCTACTCGCCCCTTTTCGGCATATCGCCCTCGACCAAGCACCTGGCCCACCGCACCGGCGCATGCGACCGCTTTGACATGACATGGGAATAAGCAAATGCCACCGCAAAAAGCAAGGGATGCTCCGGAGCACGGATTGCCCCGGAGCACACCTCACACACGCGGCTTCTCCACCACCCGGATGACCAGCGACACCAGGTAGATGAGCATGCCGTAAAGGGTGGGGATGAGCGCGACTTTCACCCCTCCGCAAAGCACACCGAGGGGCACACTGCCCATGTCCTGCACCACGCCCAGCATTTGAACCACGCCCAGCAGTGACGAAAACATGCCGAACACGAGGGCAAACGCCCCCACCTCCTTCACCCAACGGGGTGCCTTCCACGCGGCAAAGAACAGGGCCGCAAACAAGGCGGTCAGCACGGCCATGAACACCGGACCGCCTGCCATGAAAAACTTGAACATAACGGTTTGTTTTAAGAAATGATTCCGGCTGCAATGTTAGCCAACTTCACGGATACGGGCAAGGCAGAAACCCCTCCTCCACCTGCCGAATCCCCTCAAAAGGCACTCCGCCCATCGGCATTCCGGATTTTTTGCCTACTTTTTTTGGCCGACATCGCAACAAACCGACCGCAATGAAAAAAGCAATCCTGTCCACCTACTGGGTGGTCGCCGTGCTGCTCATCGCATGGGTGGTGCAAAGTCTCGAATACACATTTCCGGAGGCACTCTTCATGGCCGCCTTCTTCTTGCCGGGCACGTTCTTCGCCCTGTACATTCCCCGGAAAGTGGCCACGGAGGACGACCGCCGACGGGGCAGGAGCCTCTTCTACGCCCTGATGGGGACGTGGCTGCTCGAACTGTGCCTCCTCCTGGCGGCACACGGCACGGTGGTTGCCATGCGCCACGCGGCGGGCGGACATGCGGACTTCTTCGACCTGCCGAGCCTGCTCGCCCACCCCATGTTCATTGCCATGGTCGTCGTAACCTTCGTGGCGGGCAACAGCCTTTTGCTGAAGTGGCTCCGCCGCAAATGGCCGGAAGAGGAAAGCGACATATCGTTCACATCGGAACGGCACAAGGTAACGCTCAAGCGGACAGACATACTCTACGTGGAGTCGAACGACACGCAAACGGTGGTGGCTGCCGCCGATGGCCGCCGCTTCCGCAACAAGACACCCATTTCGCAGTGGGCGGACCTGCTGGGCGATGACTTCGTGCGCATACACCGCTCGTACGTGGTGAGGCGGTCGGCCGTCACCGAAGTGCTGCCCGACAGCGTGCGGCTGGGGCAAGTGGAGCTACCCGTATCGCGAAGCTACAAAAAGGCGGTCCAACGGCTCATGAAGTGAGAAGGGTGCAGCCGGGAGCCGTTCATCACGGAGCACAACTCGCCCACTGCGGACGACGAGCCGGGCACAACGGGCGGGCAACCCCGGCCAAAAGACGAAGGCGCAAAGCCTCACTCCACAGAGGGGAGGAGGGCTTTGCGCCTTCGTCGTGTAAGAACAGTCAGCGATTACCGCACGGCAAACTTGCCCAGCTCGGTGCGCCCCGTGGCGGTGGTGATGCGGCAGGCATACACCCCGGCAGGCAGGTAGGACACGTCGATGGTGCACTGGTCAGCCGAGGCGGCCACGGTGGTCAACCACCGCCCGCCTGCGTCGAACAAGGCCACCTCGCGCAGCGTTTCGCCAGCGTGAATGTGCAGCGTGCCCGAAGCAGGATCGACAAACAGCACGCACGGACGCGCATCGACCGCGCCGACAGCCGACTCACCGGCATCCTTCACCACTTCAATGTCGTCGATTTGGAAGATGAACTGCCCCTTGCTGACGCACTGGATGGCCACGTGCACCGACTGGTTCTTGTAGTCGGCGAGGTCAATCACCACGTCTTCCCATTCGGCAGGAGCGCGGCGCGTGTCGCCCAAGCGGGTGAAGCTGGTTTCCGCCGTGTCGGTGGTGGAGACATATACGTTGTACTCTTCCAAACCGTACTTGTCGGTCTGGCTTTTCACCCGGAAGCGCAGCTCGGGCTTTTCGCCCAAGGCCAGCTTCGGCGATATGAGCTAGTCGTTGCTGGCCATCGCATCGCCTTCAATGAAGAAGCTCGCACCGAAGCGGCGGCCATGGTAACCGGTAAAGAAATCGTAGATGACGGGGTTGGTGGCCATGGGGTTGAAAGCCACGAAGCCGAACGGCTCCTCACTATCCCGGCCATGTGGCAATGAAGCCCATGTAAGCCATAGCTGCCCGTCAAGCCGCCGTCCTTGTCCACCGACATCCACACAGGGTTCATGCGATCGGTAGCGAAGTCGGCACACTGCTCGAAGTCGAGCTTGTAGGGGTCGGCTTCGGCCATGCTGTACACCGTGTGGCGGATGGTGTCATTGCTGCGGTCCGCATCGGCGGGCAGGTCGGCATACACCGTCAGTTCGTGCTCGCCCACGGCGGAGAGGTCCACTTTGAAATCGACTGTGAGCGACTGTTCGTAGGGACGGACGGCCACTTCGGCGGTGGCAGCTTCCACCCCGTCGACCAGGCAGCGGAACCTGGCCGCCTGCTGCGCCTCGAAGCCCAGGTTGCGGAACAAGACCCGCACAGGTTCTTCCCGCAGCATGAGGTTGGTGTCGAGCGGCAGTTCAAAGGCCACCGCTTCGAGGTCGACCGCCACCGGCTCTACGCCCGAAGCAAACACGGGGCGGATGCCCAGGTTGCTGCCCGGTTGCACCATGAGCGAGTCGGGATTGAAGAACTCCTCGGCGTAATACCAGCCCATCTTCGTGTGGTATTGCCCTTTTTCGTTCGGCTCGTAGGCCAAGGCCATATAATCCGCCCCGACTTGTTCCACTTCCATGAAATAGCGTTTGTCCTTCTCCAACAGCATCGGGGAGATGGTGAACTCCTGGAAACCGGCTTCCTTGGCGCGTTCCAATTCCATGGTGCGGAGCAAGCGGGTCACGTCCGTGTCGTCCACCTCGTACACGTTCAGCTTGAACGGTATCGCCGCTTCCACCGCGCCGAAGCCTATCTTCATGGCGGTCAGCGTATCGGTGTCACCCATGTAGAACACATGCCCGAGACCCACGCCCGAATTTTCAGCACCCGCCGTGCGGTCGAACGCGGTGAGGTTGTCGTAAGCCGCTTCCGCCGCAGTGGCGGTAAACTGATGCGCCACCGCATTGTCGGCCGGGATGGCATCTTCCGCT
>VOFD01002594.1_pt1 | contig 25303 bp, 40 predicted proteins | sample 5384101 | NCBI WGS metagenome assembly VOFD01 (sample SAMN12384723, study PRJNA508395) | human gut metagenome | isolation source: healthy gut C | host: Homo sapiens
CGATCTCTTCCGCAGTCAGGCCGGCCGCTTTTGCCTTCTCCATGACGGAGCGCATGGTGACGGGATGGAGAATCTTCTGCTTCTGCGCTTCCAGCGCCTTGATCTCCTCCTGCTTTTTGCGATCTTCGCGTCGATCAGCGCGACGCGCGCTCTTCGGTGGTACGAGCGGCCATGTAGGGCACTTCCTTTCCAATATGATGTAACTATGATAAATGACAAATTACGGCTTGTCAATCGGCTTCTGTCGAATGCAGGGACTGAAAGGAGCTTGGAATGAAACAAATCGATATATAGAATGCGGGGGGGATAATCGAGGGAATGGCGGATATTGGTCAGACCGGCGAGGTAGGTTTCAACCGGATGGCCGCTCTACGGGAGATAGCCGCCTATGAGCGCAACTGCCATCGCCGCAAAAATCGCCGCGGCGGTTCTCACCGACGAGAACGCCCGGAAGAAGCTGGGTTGGGTGCTGGCGGCGATCCTCTCGCCTATCCTCGTGATCGTGGCGCTGATCTGTATGTACTCCGCCGCCTCCCCAGCAGAATCTCTCCACCGTGGAGCTGTGCTTCCACGGCGGGATGATCCCCGACAGTGCCTCACCGGAGTATCGGCAGGCGGTGGACGAGACGCGGGCGAGCTTTGACGTACTGGACAGCTTTGCGGATGAAATCAATGAACAGATGAAAGAGAAGACGGCCTTTGATCGGAACCGGATCAAGGCCGTTTTTTCCCTGTATTTCGGCGGACAGCAGCCGGACGAGGCCGGACTCCAATCCTTTGTGGACTGCTTCGTGACCTGGACGGAGGAGACCCGGACGGTCACAACCGTAGATGAGGAGTGCAATGAGGTGGAGACCACCGAGGCCGTTCGGGTGCCCCATCCCATCGAGAACCTCGATGAAATCTACCAGCGGGTTGCCGCGGCGCTGGGCGTGGAGATCACGGAGGAACACCGGACCAACGCCAACAGCGTCTACAATCTGGTGGTCTATGGGTCCGCCTCCGGGGCAAGCGGCGGCTGGTTTCCCGGCGCTGCTGTGCCCTTCATCGGCGCGGACGGCTTCTGCTCCCCCATCGGGGCGGGCTGGGAGTCGGTGGTCACCTCGGAGTTCGGCAACCGGATCGACCCCTTTACAGGCAAGAGGAAAGGCCACACCGGCATGGATCTGGCGGTGCCCACCGGCACGCCCATCCGGGCGGCGCTGCCGGGGACGGTGACGGTGTCCGCTTATGACCAGTGCGGCTACGGCTACTACATCATGATCGACCACGGCAACGGTCTCGCCACTCTGTACGGCCACAACTCCCAGCTGCTGGCCCAGGTGGGCCAGACGGTGGAGGCCGGGGATATCGTCTCTCTGTCCGGCAGCACCGGACCGATCCACCGGCCCCCACCTCCACTTCGAGGTGCGCCTCAACGGGGAGCGGACGAATCCGCGGGCTTATCTGCCGCCGTCGGGGGTGACCATCCTGGAAGGCCAAGCTGTTCGAAAGAGGAGGCGGGATATGAACATCGTTGGATATGGCGGCGGGACGGACAGTACCGCCATGCTGGTGGGCTTGTGGCAGCATCATGTTCCGGTGGATCTGATCCTTTTCGCGGATCCGGGAGCGGAGCAGCCACACACCTATCGCTATCTGCAAATCATGGATCAGTGGCTGCGGGAGCATGGGATGCCAGGAATCACGCAGGTATGGTATACGGAAAAGAATGGCCAGAGACTGACGCTGGAGCGGGAGTGCCTGCGTTCCGCTTCCCTTCCGTCCATCGCATATGGCTGGAAGAAGTGTTCTCTCAAACACAAGGTCGCTCCCCAGGAGAAATTCTGCGCCCACTACCCGCCGTGCCTGGAGGTATGGGACAGAGGAGAAAAAAGCGGTGAAGCTGATCGGGTATGACGCGGGAGAGGAAAAAGACGGTCAGGAGCCCTGCCTCACGATCTGGCGGATCGGAAATATCAGAAGGAGTATCCTCTGATGGAGTGGGGATGGGACAGGAATCGGTGCATCCAGGAAATTCGGGACGCGGGGCTTCCCCTTACCGGGGAAATCCTCCTGCTTCTTCTGCCCCTCTATGAAACGAAGGGAGATCCGAACCCTCTACCACCGGTACCCGGATCTGCTGGCGAGAGCGTTGGCGATAGAGGATCGGGCACGACCCAATCTCCTCACAGTGAGGGGTTGGGCCGTAATTATGCCTGGCGGGATTTCATCGAAGCGGATCAGGCGCAGCTGGCGCTCCCCGGCGCGTTTTCCTCTGAGGATCTGCCTTGCTCCTGCGGCGGGGAGACCGGCGAAAAGGGGAAACCATGCCCGCGTGAGCCTGAAAAAACCATGCCAACGGGTTTCATGAGATGATTTGCCAGGCGCCCTCATTTTTAAGGCGCACTCCGTGACCAGATGGGTCTGGTGGTCTCACAGCACAATGGTACCGGCGCCATGCTGCTGGAGCGGCTGCGAATGCGTCCGGAAGCAGCGGCGGCCGGCATGGACAGCGGGGGCTTTACGCTCCGCCTGTGCCAGGAGCCATGTCAAAAAGGCCCTCCGGAGGAAGAAAGATTCTCCCAAACCATTCTCTGCCAGGTGGTCGAACAGGGCAGGCGGACGGTTCTTCTCTGTGAAATGGCCGGCCCGCTTCCGGCTCTGCTGGGCGGGCCGCCGCACTGCCGGCGGCGGGATCAGCTTCACCGACGCGCTGGAACAGTCCATCCGCGAGCGCGGCGGCACGTCCCGCCGCGTCTATCCTGACGAGGCGGACGTCTTAATTCAGGGCCTTGGCCGCGGAGGCACGGCGGATCAGCGGGTGGTCATTGATCTGGATGACCACCGGATTCGGGGAGTACGATGATCAACTGGAGTTCCTTCATGTGCCGCAAGCGCCGAAACTCAATCAGGAACCCACAATGGGATGATAAACATTCATCGAAAGGAAAGAGAAAATCATCATGAAGAAATCGACCATCACAGTGGCCTTTGAGCAGGAGAAGCTCAAGGCCATTCAGTTTTTATCTGGGCAGGAACAACACCTCTCTGGAGGCGGAGCTGGATCAGTTCATGACCCGCCTCTACAAAAAGATCGTGCCGTCCCAGACCCGGGAGTACATCGACAGCGTGGATGGAGGCGGGACACAGGCCCGTCCTCAGCCGGATGACAGAAAGGGGAATTTTCATAATGGACAACTTCTACACCTGCAATGAGGATCTGGAGGCCCAGAGGGAACGGGAGGCGGGGCGCACCTTCTCCGCCTTCTGCCTCCCGGGAAAACGGGGACAGCCGCTATCTTGTGACGGAAACCCCCATCGAGTTTCTGAACGCGGCCCATCTTCTCCGCCTCTGCCTGCAGGACGGGTACGCGGATGCCACCGCTTACGCCAGGCGGATTCCCGGTGGTTGTGCGTCGTCGCGGGAGCAATTTGAGCTGCTGCAGGCCCGCCTGGACAACACAGGGCGGGCCGCCGGAGTCTTTGAGCTGGACTTTGACCGACAGGTGTTCTCCGCCGTCCAAATCACAAACGGCTGGAAAGCTACTGGTTCCGAGACATCTCGGCTGCCGCCTGCCAGGCGTTCCGTAAGAAAACCTGCGAGGAGGACCTGCGGTTGGAAAAGTTCCTGGCCCGGTTGGAGGGCATGCCCTGACAGCATGGACATCTCCCCCACTATCCATCCTACCAGGAACATCTCATCCGGCGACCTTGCAATCACGGGAAACCGCCGGTCACATTGGCCCGGCTCCTGACCTTTCTGGCTCCTGCGGATCCTCCCTTTTCCATCTGCGGGAGCGGCCCCGGCGAATTTCTGGATCTGTTTGTCAGCTACGATGTGGCCCGCCAGGAGGCGCAGAACCGGATGGATCTTCTCCTGCACAGGACAGATGGCGGTCAGTCCAAGGCGCGTACCTGCTTCCTGTCCCCAGAGGAGCAGGCGGTGGTACGCAGGGAAATGGAGGATTCTGCATGGGATCTATGGGGCAGACGCTGAATGAGCGGGTGTATGGATCTCTACTTTCATGAGGCTGCCGCTCTGCCCAGGCTGGATCGCGGCAGCCAGCGGCTGGACGTCCGCGCTCTCATTCGAGGGGAGACATCTCGGAATGCGGCGGCAAGATGGACTTCTATGTCCCCCGTAACCTTCGACCCGGACACAGTGTTTGGAACAATGTAACCACGGAAGCCAATGACGACTGGATCGATGTCTATGCTGGCTATGACCTGAAACGGGAGAAGGCCGGGCCGGATCTGACCATCATACTTACCTGCGGCGACAGGAGCGAGTTTGCATTTTCCTATCCCCTGACGGAGCGTGAGCAGGGAGGCAGCTCCGGGGAAGATGGAAGCATACTGCCAGACCCAGACCGGGAGGAACCTCGCGGAACACCGGGAAGAGTTGCTCTCTGACGGTCCGGAAATGGCTCCGGGAGCGAACATGGGGATGGAGATGTAGGCAGCGAAAACCACCGAATTTGTTGCTGTTGCTGATCAAAACCCGAAAATTTGTGTTGCGTTTGATGAATAGACTTTGCCCGCGGTTTGGGGCATTGTGTGTTTGCCGAAGGGCAAAAACAAATGAAGGAGGAATCATCATGAAAGAAAACAACCCCATCATCGCCCATGAAGATCTGCTTCGGATTGCAGCGAGGAAACGCAGTGCCTGATGGATATGCGCAGGGAATCAAGGAGAGCGGGCCTTGCCTGACATCCCGGAGGAGCAGGACGAGTTCATCCGGCTCTACCAGAACGGGCTCACGCTCATCGGCAAGGCGTGGAACCTCACCAATGAGGCTGCAGCGGCACTGGAGCATCTGCGGCACCTCGCCGGCAGAGGACGCAGATGATACCTGGGCAGCGGCGGATGAGAAACCTCTGGATATCCTGTGGGGGCTCTTCAACACCGCGGTTCAGCTGGAGAACCAGGCGGACCGGCAGGCGATCCTCGATCTCACACAGGAGATCATGGCCTTCCACGGCCTTGATGTGCGGACAAATCGGAACTGACCGCCAAGCGATCCCGGAGGCAGGCTGCCCCAAAGGGCGGCCTGCTCTCGTTGAGGCCGTGTGCCCGTGGTGTTTCGCAAAAAACCGCCCTCCCTGAACCCCAGCGAAGTGCTCAGGGGTGGAGAGACGGTGCGGCGCAGGGAACGGGCTTTGCCGCCTGTGGTGAAGTGAGAGATATGGAGCCTGACAACAACGTGAACCGGGGGACGAAAAGGGTGCTGGATAAAGCGGTGGCTCCACCGCCTTTCACACCGTCCGCAATGCGGGCCGGGGATACGGTTTTTCAAGCAAAGGCCACCACTTTTCCGCATGTTTTCAAAATACTAGCGTGGCTCCTCTTTTGAGGAGGAGTCTCCTGTTCCAGCTCCAATTCAGCCGGAATCCACCGTTGTTCCGGCGTTTTGGCTGGCTCAGATGTGGCTCCTTCGCCCTGAAATCAAGATTTTTGGAGGTTTGACTATGACAGAATAAAAGACACGAATCCACACCCGGATCTCACCGGAGACGGAGCAGAAGATCGCCGCGGCTATGCCCTTCTCCAATTGCAGAAGTCAAAATGAATTCGTGGAAAAGGCGCTCCAGTTTTACTGTGAACACCTGACCGCCCAGGATACCTTCTCCGCCCTGCCGCCTGTACTGCTCTCCGCCATTCGCGCTACTGTGCAGGCCAGCGGATCGGATCTGCCGCCTGCTGTTCAAACTGGCGGTGGAGATGGATATGATGATGAATATCCTGGCGGCAGGTATGGAACTCACGGACGAGGATCTCCGGGAACTCCGGGGGAGGTGCGTCCGCGAGGTCAAAGAGACCCGCGGCAGGATCTCCTTCGAGGACGCCGTCGACTATCAAAAAGGTGCGAACTGAAATGCCGCCGTCCAAGCAGGACGGCGGCGTTTTGTTTCAGCTATTCAGAAAATCAGAGGGGTGTGACTGCTGGCACAATGGAGCCTGCGAAATCCTTCGTGTTGCGGGTCAGGATGCAGTCGGCCTCATTCCGTTCCGCTACAGCGTCCACCACCGCGTCCTCGAAGTCCGGCATCTCCCGGGACAGGGCGGTGTGGATGTCCATCCCTGTCACATCGGCAAAGGTGACCAGCGCGGCCAGCTGCTCCACACGCTCTCTCGCCTGCTGGGGAGACTGCAGCGCCTTCCGCAGCAGATAGAATATGTCAGTCACCGCGGAGGCGGAAAACAGGCACTCCGCATCCGCCTCAATCGCCTTACGCAGAGCTTGATAGGAATCCGAAAAAAACGGCTCCCGCTTCTGGAGGATGTCCAAAAGCACATTGGTGTCCACCATGATCCTCATTGCCGTGCCAGACGCTCCTTCCGAATCGCGTCCTCATCCGCATCCACTCGGGAGGCGATACCCACCAACCCATCCAACACCGCCAGCTTATTGCTGGAGGGGCTGGTCAGGCGGGCAATGCTCTTCCGTTCTTCGTGATATACACATCCTGCGTGGCAACCATGTCCAGATACTTTCCCAGATTGGATTTGAACTCCGTTGCTGTCACGATCATTTCAAAAACACCTCCAGCGGTTATAGTGTGGTTCCTGCTATTCTCATTATACGAAAACCGCACGATATTGTCAATCAAATCGTGCGGTTATTTTGTTCGATACAAGGCGGTGATATCCATGCCCCGCTTGATCTTCAAGTGTCCCTACATCCAGGGCGGCTCGAAAAAAGCCGCCGCCCATCTGAGCAACTACGTCCGGTACATGGCCACCCGGGAGGGCGCCCAGCGGATCGCCGCTGACAAAGCCCAGCTGCCCGCTACGGAAAAGCAGCGGCAGATGGTGGAGCGGCTCCTCCGGGACTTCCCCCTCAGCCGTGGGACCTTCGAGTACGAGGATTACGCTGCCGCACCACTCGGGGCAACGCCGCAGACTTCATCACACGGGCGCTGGAGGACAACTACGATGCGGCGGCGAAAAAAAAAACTACATCAGTTACATCGCCAGCCGTCCCCGCGCCCAGCGTACGGGCTCCCATGCCCTTTTCACCGGCTCGGATGAGTCGCCGCCCCTGTCCAAGGTGGCGGAGGAGATCGCACACTACCCCGGCAACGTGTGGCTGCCGATTATTTCCTCTTCGCCGGGAGGACGCCTCCCGGCTGGGATACGATGACGCGGAGCGGTGGAAATGCCTGCTCACCGGCTGCGCCATGGAGATGGCCCAGGCCATGAAGATCCCCTGGGATCAGTTCCGCTGGTACGCCGCCTTCCACGACGAGTCCCACCATCCTCACGTCCACATGGTCTGCTACAGCGCGGATGGAACGTCCGGCTACCTCACCAAGCAGGGGATCGCGGACATCAAGTCCGGTCTGGCCAAAGAAATCTTCCAGAACGACCTGACCGAACTTTATCAGCAGCAGACCCAGCGGCGGGATGCGCTGAACCGGGATGCCCAGGCGGTGATGCGGGAGCTGCTCCCTCCGCATGGAGGAGGGAACGGTTGACAATCCACGTATCGAGGAGCTTATGACCCATCTGGCGGATCGCCTGCAGTTCCTCTCCGGGAAAAAACAATACGGCTATCTGAAAGCGCCGCTGAAGGCCGTGGTGGACGAGATCGTGGACGAGCTGGCCAGGGATCCCCGTGTGGCCAAAGCCTACGAACTGTGGTATGAGATGCGGGAGGAGGTGCTGCGCACCTACAAAAACGATCTGCCGGAACGCCTGCCCCTCTCCCGGCAGAAGGAATTCAAGCCCATCAAAAACATGGTCATCCGGGAGGCCGTGCGGCTGGGAGAGCTGCGGCAAGTGTTCCATCCGGAGGATCAGGCAGAGGACACACTACCAGAACAGAAAGGAGCAGACGGCCCCCAGCCGGGGCCAGAGTCCGTTTGGGATGAACGTCCTAATGACAGCGGAGAACCGCACAACTCATGGGAGCAGATATACCGGCGTGCGAGGGCCATCCTCGAAGATCCGAAAGCACCGCCGGAACAGACGGCCCAGGCGGTGGAGCTGCTGACCAAGGCGGCGGAGCATGGAAGTTGCTCCGCCGCTTTTACGTTGGGAAGGTTGTATCTCTCGGGGACAACACTGCCCCACGATCCCGCCGCCGCTGTCCGATGGCTGGAACGTGCGGCCCTGGGTGGAGATCAGCACGCTCAATATCGCCTTGGGAAATTGCTCCTCCAGGAGATGCGGTTCCCAAGGATGCAGATCGGGGCCGTCCGCTGGCTGACCGCGTCCGCGGAGCAGGGAAACCAATATGCCCAGTATGCCCTTGGCAAGCTCTTCCTGCTGGGAAAGGATGTTCCAGAGAATCGGAAGGCCGCTCGGCAGTGGTTCCAGAAAGCAGCGGAGCAGGGAGATCAGTACGCCCAGTATTTTTGTGGAGCGTATGGATCACCGGGATCTTTCCCGTTGTGCAGTCAGCCGCCCGGCTGCTCCATCACCTGGCCGGCATCTTCCGGGAGCAGAGCCAGCCTCCCCACCCCAGAGGTTTGAGGCTGACCGTGGACAAAAAACTCTGGCGGAAGATCCGGGAAAAAGAAGATCGCTATGGGGCATAAGCCCGACGATCATGAAGAACCGACCATCACGATGTAACGGAGGTTTTAATGTGAAGAAAAAATATAACAGTACAGATACAGCTCCCAGCAAAGCGGGCCGGTCTGCCCGCCGCCTTGAATCGTGGCGGAGATGCGCCACTGTGCGGCAGGTCCCCTATCACCGGAAGACCCGGCAGCGTCGAAGATGATCTCATTCGGGGGCCGCAAGACGCGGCCCCCGGCTTTTACCAGGAGGTGTGAAATGCCCTATATCCCTTTACGGAGGAGCAAAAGCTCCGAGCCAACAGTGTGAATCTGGTGGAGTTCCTGCGCCGGCAGGGAGAGAAACTCATCCCATCCGGTCGGGACAAGCGCCTGTCCTCAGACCACAGCATCACTGTGAGGGGCAACAGAGTGGTACGATCATGAATCGAAGGAGGGAGGCCACGCGATTTCCTTTGTCCAAACGTATTACGGCTTGACTTACCCAGAGGCGGTGAAACGTCTGCTGGACGGTGAGGGGTCGCTTATCCCCAGACAGTACCGTCTGAGCCGGAGAAACCAAAGGAATTTGTCCTTCCTCCGGCCAGTCCAACTATGCGGCAGCTCTACGCCTATCTGCTCCAGCAGCGATTCATTGACCGAGATGTCCTCGACGCCTTTACAAAACGCGGAATGATCTACGAAAGCTGTGAGAAGTCAAGGGCAGGGACGAAGGAATATCATAATGCCGTATTCGTTGGAAGTCGACGAATACGGCGCTGCCCGCCACGCCCATAAGCGGAGCCTCTACACCCAGGGAAACAGCTTCCGCAGGAATGTGGAGGGCGGCGATCCCCGTTGCAGTTTTCACTGGTTTGGAAACAGCGGCAGGCTCTATGTGTTCGAGGCGCCCATTGACCTGCTGGCCTTCCTGACCCTCTATCCGGAGGCTTGGCGGGAACACAGTTATGTAGCCCTCTGTGGCACCGCGGAGCAGGCCATGCTCTGGATGCTGGAGAAGGACCCCAGGCTCCAGAGAGTCGTGCTCTGCCTGGATCACGATGCCGCGGGGATCGAGGCCACGGGCCGTCTCACGGATATCCTGCGGGAGCACGGACACGCGGGTCTCTGTACTGCGGCCAGAATATAAGGACTGGGACGAGGATCTGAAGGCCCTGAACGGCCAGCCCGCCCAGCCTGCGGAGCAGCATCCTCAACTCCGGGCGGCGGAGTTTGTCTGCGCCCGCATCGCGGTCAAGTGCGTGGATCTGAAACCGGACGGGCGATGCGGCAGGTGCCGCACCTGTTTCAATGTTACCGCAAATGCCTGAAAGAAAAGAAACTGGAAACGGCCATGGACTGCATGGAGGAGATAGCCGCCTGTCTCTGCTGGTGACCCTGCGGGAATGCCGCCAGCTGGGGACTACCTGACTCCAGCTCAGGGAAGTCAGCATCTGCAAAGCCACATCCTGCCCCATCAGAATCGGCGGATGGCCATCCGGAACCGGACGGAGGAGATCTCTGCCCAGATCCAAACCGCGCTGGCTAAGAGCGGTGCTCCGGGCGTGCGCGGCGAGGCGGAGAAACGGGAGATCGCCAGCGCGTGGCTGGAACTGGCCCTCTCCTGCGCCAAAGGTCTCTGTTAAGAATGATGCGGATGAACTGAAAGCGATGGAAAAGCAGAAACAGGCGCTGGGAATGGAGATGGGGTGAGTGCGTGAATATGCAGACGATCCTCCTGCTGGCACTGGCAGGCGACCATGTCATCGCCATCAAGTCCAAGACTGACGACATCCACGCTATGGATCCAGCAGACCTATGCCCACGCCGCCAGTGGCGGCACCTCCCCAAAAAGCAGGTGAGGGGCGCAAGGACCATGTCATCGCATATTTTTTATACCGCCGCCCCGGGCAAGACCGCTTATTTTCTTTACCCCAACATCGAATACTCTGGCCACCGGGATGTCCTTTCTCTGCACGGACACCAAGGGCGACCTGTTCCGCAACTACGCGGGGATCGCCAAGGAGTGCTACGGCTTTCAAATCGCCGTGCTGGATCTGCGCAATCCCACCCGCTCGGACGGGAATAATCTGCTCCACCTGATCAACCGGTACATGGACGTCTACAAGGCCGACCCCAAAAATCTGCCGGCCAAGGCCAAGGCGGAGAAAGTACGCCAAGATCCTCTCCAAGACCCTCATCAACACCAGCGGCGGCGACAGCGCCGAGTACGGGCAGAATGCCTACTTTCTACGATTCGGCCGAGGGACTTCTGACTGCCATGCTCCTGCTGGTGGCCGAGTACTTGCCAACCGAGGACGCGGAAGGCAAGCCTATCGAGGAGAGGCACATCGTCTCTGTCTTCAAACTGGTTCAGGAGCTCCTGGCACCCAGCGGCGTGAAGGGCAAGAATCAGTTCCAGCTCCTGCTGGAAAGCTCCCGCCTAATCATAAGGCCCGCTGGTTTGCCGGGTCCGCCCTCAACACGGCAGAGCAGGCCATGATGTCGGTGATCTCCACAGTGCTGTCCCGGCTGAACGCGTTCCTCGACTCGGAGATGGAGCAGATCCTCTGCTTTGACACAGCCATTGACGCGGAGAAGTTCTGTAATAAGAAGTCCGCCATCTTTATCGTACTGCCCGAGGAGGACCAGACCAAGTATTTCATGGTCAGTCTGATCCTCCAAAACCTGTATCGGGAGATCCTCACCGTGGCCGATGAGAACGGCGGGCGGCTCAAGAACCGGGTGGTCTTCTTTGCGGACGAGCTGGGCACCTGCCCGCCCATCCAGTCGCTGGAGCTGATGTTTTCCGCCTCCCGGTCCAGAGGACTCATGCTGGTACCCATTGTGCAGAGCATTACCGGACAGCTGCAGAAGAACTACGGCAAGGGAAGGGCTCGGAGATCATCGTGGACAACTGCCAAGTCACATTTCGGAGGATTTGCCCCAGCCAGCCAGACGGCGGTGGAACTGTCTAAGGCCCTGGGCAGCCGCACGGTGATGAGCGGCTCCATCAGCCGGGGAAGAACGATCCCATCCCAGAGTTTACAGATGATCGAGCGGCCGCTGATGACGCCGGATGAGCTGAAATCCATGCCCAAGGGCAGCTTTATTGTGGCTAAGACTGGCGTCCACCCCTATGCAGGTGCGTCTGCGCCTGTTCCTGGACTGGGGCATCAAGTTCGACAAGTCCTACGAGGTACCCGGAGAGCGCGCCCAGCGGCCGGTGGCCTACGCCAGCAAGCAGGAATTGGAGGCAGCGATCCTCCGCAAGCACTACGCGCCTGCCGTTGAGGATGGAGAGATCCCCAGGCGGAGCCGCCAGCATCAGGCGGCGAGGTTCAAGTCGTGCAGGCGGATGACTCGCCCAAAGATGGGCGCAGGCCCAGGATCCGGCGCTGAGGGGGTGATATCTGTGACAAACTTCCGTAACATCTACTCCTCCGACCTGAGCCACCGGGCCAGAGCGGTCTATATGTATCTGAAGGACCGGGCAGACCGGGACGGGAAGTGTTGGCCAGCGATTAAGACGATTGCGAGAGAGCTGGGCCTCTCCAGCTCCACCGTCAAGCGGGCACTGGACGATTTATGTCAGGCCGGACTGCTGACAAAGGAGACCAGATGGCGAGAAAACGGTGGGCGCACCTCGAATCTCTATCGGCTCTCCTGATGAAAAACAGACTCTCCCCGCCAGGGGAGAGTCTGCCCATTTGGTGAGCCGAGGTCTGGTTCATGATGAGCCAGCCAGAAGTACCCACTCTAAGTATTTTCTAAGACAGAGAAAAGAACAATTTCCGGGATTACTTCCCTGATCCAGTCGAGGAAGGATGAGACTTTCTGTAAGTCCTCGTCGTTCAGCTCCATCAGTCTTCCACGTAATGCCGTGCGCAGGGAGTCTGGATCATCCAGACCATCGAAAAATTCGGAGGGGACACTTCCAAATAGGCCATAATATTGAACAGCTCCCGTAAGGAGAGATGATGAGCAGATGATTTTAGATATGCTTCGGGATCAGTTTGAAATGGTGCAATATCAGGTCATCACCGCAAAAAGCGGCGAGGAGGCCCTGCAAAAGCTGACCCAGCAGCCGGATATTATTCTGCTGGACATCAATATGCCGGGGATGGATGGCCTTGAATTGTGCCGGGCAATCCGCGATCATGTAACCTGCCCCATCCTATTCTTAACCGCCCGGATTGAGGAAGCGGATCGTGTCGCTGGTCTGCGGGCCGGTGGTGATGATTACATTTTGAAGCCGTTCAGCCTGGCCGAACTGACTGCCCGGGTTGAGGCTCACCTGCGCAGAGAGAGCCGTATCCAGCAAAAAATCAGCGTCCGTGGCTTTGGAGACATCGTGGTGGACTACGCTGCAAGGACCGTCTCCCAAAATGGTCGGCCCATAGAACTTTCCAAGGTAGAATTTGATATAGTGGAACTGCTTTCCCTCCACCCTGGACAAGTGTTCAGCCGGGAAACAATTTATGAACAGGTGCGGGGCTTTGACGGCACCGCTGACAACGCTGTGGTGAAGGAACACATCCGACGCATCCGAAACAAGCTGGGAGCGCAGTATATTGAAACAGTCTGGGGGTGCGGCTATAAATGGGTAAAATAAAACACTGGCTTCGCTCCATGCCGCTCCGCCGAGCCTTTCGTATCACTTGTCCTTGTTATGGCGGTGCTTGTAGCTGGTATTTCAGCAGTAACTATTTTTACCTGTGTCAACGTGCAAAATCAAATCTTGGAAAGTGTGACGGACTATCAGGTGCTGCCACCCCAAGAGACTGAGGATGAATATAACCTGGTGATTGCAGATGATGAACAGATCGTTCCGGGAGAAAATGGACAGCTTGTAATTTTATCCACGGAGTACCAAATCGCCAACCTGAGCGATACACAACGGGTCGCCTACTATGTGGCAAAAGCGGCCGTGATCCTGGTGCCGACCTTGCTTTTCGTGCTTGGTACGATTTTCTGTGCCTGGATGTTTTATTCCATCAAACTGAAACAGCCGCTGTCTTTACTCTTACAGAGCGCCGACCGCATATCGCAAAGCGACCTGGATTTTTGTTTGGACTATCCGGCTTCGGATGAAATGGGCGAGCTCTGTCGGGCTATGGACACCATGCGGGCCGCCCTCCTAAAAAATAATCAAGAGACTTGGGCTATGATGGAGGAGCGGCGCAAACTCAGCGCCTCCATCGCCCATGACCTCCGTACCCCCATCACCGTGATGAAGGGCTACACAGAATATCTCTCGCATAATGTCCCGCTTGGACGTATCAGCGAGGACAAACTAATGGACACGATCCGCAATCTTTCTTTGGCAACAGACCGACTGGAACAGTATGCAAACCAAGTGCGCGAAATACAGGCGATGGACGCCATCCCAGTGAAAGCCAACAGTCTTGCTCTTTGCAGGAAATTTTTTGAGGAACAGGAGGACGAATACGCCGTTTTAGCGCAGCAGCACCAGCTTCAATTCTCTATGGATATTAGTGGGGTTCCCGGATATTCAGGTCATGCTGGATGGGATTTTGGTACATCGCATGATCGACAATGTGATTTCCAATGCCCTGCGCTTCGCCAGCCGTGAGATCAAATTAAAGGCTGGGTGGCAAGAAAGACTGCTTACAATTCAAGTACATGATGATGGGAAGGGCTTTTCAGAAGAATCCCTCCGCTCCGCCACAAGGCCGTTTTACAAAGAAAACACGGAAAATGACCACTTCGGGCTTGGTCTCTCGATCTGCAACACCCTTTGCCAGAAACAAGGTGGAACGCTCTCTCTGTGCAATCGCAACGGAGCCTGCGTGGAAATGCAGATACTAGCAGAAAAAATGGATGCCGATTGACCAATCGTAGACCTTTTTTCCCATTTATACTCTCCTTATCCTACCGATAAGGAGAGTATTTTTATGCACAGACTTCTTTTTTTCTCTTTGGCGCTTGTATGTTTGCTGGCTGGGTGCAGCGCACCGCAGGCCAGCGACCCGGCCCCGGACGCATCAAACGACTTGGACGCTTATTTTGAGGAGGAGCCGGCAGACAATGAGATGGGCTCTGCGGAATTTGGTCTGCAAGATCCGATGGACACGGTTTACACCTACGATGGTGAGCCCTTGGAAATTCCGTTCTCCATAACTGGCGCTTCTTCTGGAAAGACTACAGAGATCGGCGTCCTCCTATTTGTGGATGGGGTGGCCCAGCCCTATTCCGCAGTCTATGAGGATGGTACAGAGCTTGAGGAAAGCTATATGCAGGTCTTTAACCTGGACTATGAACAGCAGGAGAATTTCGACATGGTATTCCAGCCCATGACAGGCAAAGCGGGGGAAACCGTCCCTGTTATGGCTGTCACAATTCTGGAACCCAGTTTTGTAGCAGAGGGGCCGGATAATCCGCGTTATGGCTTCCACCACCAGGAATCTGCAACCACATCCCGCCAGATTTCTTTTGCAGCAGACGCCCCCGCACAGACATTGGCGACAGCCGGTACGGACTACAATGTGGTGGATTTGCCGCAGGACATATTAGATACCCTCGCTGCGTGGGGCGCGACCGATAGCCTGGACACAACGGCGACCCTGTCCCTGGGTGTTGAAGATGGGAATTACATTCAGGCAGATGGAAAAACAGCGACGATTACCGTTCAGCTCTACGGTGGACCTGAGGCGGAGTTCAATATTACTCTGTTCATCAACCATCAGCCTGTCCAACTCAATGGAGCGGACTATCTCTCTGTTCGGACTGTAAAAAACCAGATGGTAGAAGCCACATTCAAGATTGATACCTCTGCACTTGGTACGCTGAACACAGTCTATGCCATTGCCGTTACCCCGGAAGATGGGGAGCTTGAAATCAACAATCCAGTTAAGACAGCATCTGTACTTTTGGTCAACGGGGAGGTTTGACGAACATGAAAAGAATCAGTATTTTGCTTGCGCTTACACTCAGTCTTTCTCTGCTTTCCGCCTGCGGAGGCAACGAACCGGCGGCAAGCACCGGAAATCCGTCCAGCGAGTCCTCAGCGGACTCCCAGCAGGTTCCTGACGGATCGGCAGAGCAGACGGCTGGCATCGGGGCCGATTTTCTCTCGCCGGAGTACGATTATACCACAAATGAGCTGAAACTGACCGACCTATCTACCGGCGAAGTAACAGCCACCTACGCTTTTGACGCCGCCCAAACGCCCCTGCTGACAGACAAGACCAGCCAGGGGGCCATCGTTATGCTGTCCAGCCAGACAGCGGCGGATGTGCAGGATACCGGCGGGGTCACGGTGATCTCCGGCGACAGCTCTGCGGAGACACTGTATTACTGGCTGTTCGATCAAAGCCTTAATCTGGTGGATAGCTATGAATTGACGGACGAGACATTGGTAAATGGGCTTTGGGGCTCTGTCTTTGCTGCTGCGCCGGATGGGAAAATCTCTTGTATATGCGGAAGGTCCCAGCCTCTATCAATATACCTTTGACACGCAGGAGCTGGCAGAAATCACTCCGGCAATGAGCGAAACCGTTTATTTTGAGGGGGTCGGGTACAGCGGCAGCGGAAACTATTTGCCTTTTTCGGAAGCCTGGACGGGCAGGAAAATACCACGGCCTATGGCTCGATTGATTGAGCAGCAACACCGCCGCTGTTTTTTCTGCTGAGGGCTTTTCCGGTTCCATGCTCTCTGTAAACGGAGAATATGCCGCTGTTTCCGATACGATTCTGCCCGCCAGCATGGGAGGCGCAAAGCAGACCGGCTCCGTTCTCTTTTTGGACTTAGCCCAGCAGCAGGGAAAAGTAATCAGTGTGGAGAGCGGAGATGAAAGCGGGATCGCTACAGTATCCGCAGACGGCCAGTATATTGTGACCTGTGCGGGTGGAGACAGTCCAAGCGGCACTCTGCGTGCTTATCAGGTCAGCGACGGCACGAAAGTTGCGGATGAAACCTATACGATGGATGCAAACTGCAAGCCCTATGAAATTTGGGTCATCGGTCATTCCGCCTATGCAGCTTTGGGCACGGATGACGGCTATGCCCTCTCACAAGCGGTTGACCTTCCATGAGGAATACATGATGAAACTGGAACTTGAAAGCATCACAAAATTTTATGGAAAATATCCCGCGCTCCAAAATGTTTCCGCTACTCTGACAGAAGGCGTTTACGGCCTGCTGGGGCCAAATGGGGCTGGAAAAACGACACTGATCAACATTTTGATTGGAATACTGCCTGCCAGCAGCGGCGTGATCCATCTGGACGGTGAAAACACCGTCCAGATGGGTGGGCGCTACTTCGACCAGATTGGTTATATGCCCCAGTACCCTCAATTCTATGCAAATTTTACCGTACAGGAATTTTTGGACTATATGTGTCAAGTAAAAGGGGTAGCGAACGCAAAAGAGAGCATCGACTCGGCTCTGGTTTTCGTCAATCTGGAGGAAAACCGCAGCAAGCGGATCGGGGCGCTGTCCGGCGGGATGCGGCAGCGGCTGGGGATCGCCCAGGCCATTCTGAACGACCCCAAACTGCTGGTGCTGGACGAGCCGACGGCGGGCCTTGACCCAGGCGAGCGGATTCGCTTCCGCAATCTCATTTCCCGTCTGGCCAAGGGGCGTATTATCCTTTTAGCTACCCATATTGTTTCCGATGTGGAATATATCGCCAAAGAAATCCTCCTGCTTCGGAGGGGTACACTGGTCATGCAGGGAACGCCCAGGGAACTGGAACAGAGCATCCAGGGAAAGGTGTGGGAGGTGTCGGTCAACGAGGCGGATATGGCTCTGATGGTGGACACCTACTGCGTGAGCAATATCAAGCAGCAGGACGGCTCCTATCTGCTGCGCATTGTAGATGACGGGAAACCGCCCGAGGCGCAAAGGCCGGTGCCCCCCAATCTGGACGACCTGTTCCTGCATACCTTTTTCCAGCCAAGTGAGGGACAGACATGAGCTTTCTCTATTTGGAGGCAAGAAAAGGCATTCTGCGGCGCTATACACTGATTGCGCTGGCGCTGTTCCTGTGTCTGAATACGGTCAAAATCGTTGCAGACTATCACGCCGGAGAGATACGGCCCGTTGCGGCCAATACAAGCGGAATGCAGACAGGCTACAACACCATCTATGAGCGGATTAAAGGCCCTATTACAGAGGAAACCGTGCGCTTCCTCACGTCAGAGTACCAGCAGCTGGACGATTTGACGGCAGATGGTACATATAGCCGGGAGCCGCAGGAGGGGACTTACAGCGGCTATATCTTCGGCGACTACTATCTGCTCCACAGTTACTTCTATCCCCACATGGAGTACAGTGTCAAATATTCCTCTGATATGGAGGAAATTCTGGCCCAGGCGAAAGAAAACGTGACCTTCTACCAGGAGAGCGGAAACACAGCGGGAGCGGCAGAAAATGCCTACATTCTCCATCACTATACAGGCCGAGCTATTCCTGCGTTTTATCTGTATGACGGCTGGGAGGCCCTACTGTCCTATGACTTTTCCGATCTGCTGATCCTGCTCTTACTCATTTTGGCGGTAGCACCCACATTCACACGGGAGAAAGAAAACGGGATGACCCTCATTCTATCCTCCTGCAAACGAGGTAGATGGCCTCTGCTCATTTCCAAATGCGGCGCTGGAGTGATATTTGCATGGATACTGACGATTCTGTTCGCCCTGTTAAACCTGCTGGTATTTGGGCTTTTGTGTGGTTTTGAAGGCTGGTCCAGCCCACTCTATGCCATCGAGAGTTATCAGTACACGCCATTTTCCGGCTCCATTTTGCTGTTCTATGGATTGATGAGTGGACTGAAAGCCATCGGTTTCAGTGTGACAGCACTCTTGCTGATTTTCCTGTCCGCCCGTTTCCAAAAATCACTTTACCCCTGCCTGATTGGATTGGGGCTTGGCGCAGCATTGAACTACTGCGCTGGCTGGGCGCTCTCCTCCGTGTGGTGGAAGCAGGCCCTCGCTTGTATCAGCCCATTCACCTTGACAAGCGGCAGTAAACTGCTGGAAAGCCTGTCCGGGGTGAGCATCGGTCGGGGTATATCTGCTCCGGCTTTTTGTCGTTCTGAGCGTTCAAGCTGTAATCGCGTGTCTGCTGGTCATAGCAATCAGGAGGAAATCATGCTGCAAGTAGAATTAAAAAAGATATTGTTTCACCATAAAGGGCTTTTACTTCTTCTGATTTCTCTGGCGGCCTATGCAGTCTTTTTGTGTTGGCAGTGGCTACGACAGCAGTTATGTGATTGACCGGAATGAAGATACTTATCTGGCCTACATGGATCGCTGGCAAGGCGAGGTGACAAAGGAAAAACGCAGGAGATGGAGGTGGAATACGCAGAAGCCTCCCGTTCCGATGACGGCAGAAAAGCCGCCTTCTTGACCATCTATAACCAGTATTACTACGCAAAGAGGACCCCGCCCATCGCTTCCTGATGGATGAGCGGGGTTGGGACACTCCTGACCCACGATGGGGTGAATGTAATCCTGTTACTATTTCTGCTGGCGCTCTGTGTTCCGGTGTTCTGCGGGGAGTACCAGTGCGGGATGGCGCAGATCCTCCGCTCTTGCAGAAACGGCCGGGGGCGGTTGGCTGGGATCAAATTGTGCTCATTGGCGGCCCTGGCAATTCTGGCAACGGCTTTGTTCCAGTTGGTGCAGTTTGTTGTTGTCTCCTTGTCGGTCGGCCTGGATGGAGCATCCTATCCGCTGCAAAGCCTGTCCTTTTTTGAACATTCTCCCTACCTTATTTCCGTTGGGCAGGCGTATAGGATCGTAGTTTTATCCAGATGCTTGGGCGCTGCTTGGTTTGCAATCCTGATTGCCCTGCTCTCCATCCTGTTCCGGCAGACGGTGCTGACTACATTTTCCGGCATCGCGATTTCTATTCTGCCACATTTGATCGGCGGCAGCTTTCTCAAATATGTCCTTCCGCTCCCGGCGGGTCTGCTGGCCGGAACCGGCTATGTGTGGGGGACACTGACAGAGGTTGGATATGACGAGGACTGGAACTTGATTGATATAGTAACCTTTCCGGGCATCACACCGGAGCAGTTTGGCCTTTTGGCGATCCTGTCCTTGGCTATCGTCTGTCTGATGGTGTGGCTTTGTCTCAGGTTTTATGTCGGCAGGCGGAAGGCCATTTCTGCTCGCCCTCTCCTGACAGCGGTATTGATACTCTGTATGACCGTTTCATTGAGTGGCTGCGGGCACAGCAATTCCCGTGAGATTACGCATGATTTTCTGGCCGATGCGTCCAAGGGAGAAAACAGCGCCTACACAGTAGAGCTTGATATGGTGGAGAACACAATCACTGCGACCAGCAAGGCCACAGGCGAGGCTATCCTGCTGACCCGTGATCCCTTTGGACAAGCTGGGGCGATCTCCAGCATCTATGTTGACGAGGATGCCTGTTATTATGCCTCCAGCGGCGAGGTGGGGGATGGCTTTCAGATTTACCGAATCGACTTCAAGGATTTCTCTACACGGCTTTACTTCAGCACCGGCTCTGATAACACAGCGACCTTTTGGGGGTTGTTTGACCATGAACCGACGGTGGACGAACTGCTGGCAGATGTGGGTTCCATTACATCCTTTGTCGTAGAGACAAGCTGTGGCCGTGGAGGTCACGCTGGAAGTCTATGAATTTCTTGACCGGGCCGACCACAAAGCCGAGAACCTGTCCCATGAGCAGCGGCGGCACTGGGATGGCCGGGAGTTTGACGAATACATAGCTGCCACCGAGGGCGTGGGTATCTACGGCGAAACTCCGGAGGAATACCTGTGCCGCATGGAAACGCTGGACGAGCTGATGGCCGTCCTGGACACCTGCACCGAGGCCCAGCGCCGCCGGTTCCTGCTCTATGCGCTGGACGGGCTGACCCTTGCGGAGATCGGGACGGTGTGCGGCTGCTCCAAAGTATCCGTATATGAGAGCATTGACGCGGTTCGGAAAAAATTTTTGAAATTCTTTGCGAACTACCCTAACGAATGACCCCTTTTCGGGCTACCAAGTGAAAGGGATTGTTTCCCTTATCCCAGCGGGAGGCGGACAGCGGACAAGCTGCCCGCCTCTCCCATTTTCAGGAGGTAAGCCTATGAAAACAATCAATCTGCGGTGGATTTATCCCCACTACCGGCATGATGATTTGTTGAGGTCAGCGATGAGGTTTGGGAGGTCATGCGGCAGGCCCAGCGCGAGATGAACAACTATGAGCGCCGGAAGGTCTACCACCGCGCCTACTACTCCCTGGACGCATATAGCTGGACGGAGAACTACGCGCTGGAACACGGCAGATCGCCGGAGAAAATCCTTTTGGAGCGCGAGGAACGGGCCGCCCATCTGCGGCTGCTGGCCGCCTTGCCGGAGGCCCTGTCTCATGCCACCTCCCACACAGGCCCGCCGTGTCCGGGCCTACTACATCGCCGGTATCAACCAGCCGAAAATCTCCCGGAGGGAGGGCGTAGACAGCAGCAAGGTCAGCATTGCCATCCGACGGGGCCTGCGGAATATGCGCCGCTGCTATGACTGCCTTTTCCCGGCAGAGTGAGGGCGGGCCTATGCAGACCATCAACCTCAAGCAATATTACCCGTTCTGCACCGAGGACACCTTTGTGGAGGTGTCGGATGAAATCGTTGAGGCGTTCCTGCTGGACAAGCGGGCCGAGGCCGCCAGGGAGCGCAAGATGTACCGTTACAAGGCGTTTTACTCCCTTGACTGCGATGATGGGATTGAGAACGCCGCCATCGGCTGGGCGCAGCCGTCCCCGGAGGATTGCCTGATGGAAAAGGAGGCACAGGCCGAATACGCCGAACTGCTTCGGCGGCTCTATGAGGCCATTTCCTCTCTGACCCCAACGCAGGCTCGCCGCGTCCATGCCCGGTATATGCTGGGGATGAAAGTGAAGGACATTGCCGCGATGGAGGGTATCACCCCATCTCAGGCTGGGAAGTCCATCCATGCGGCGCTCCGGCGGCTGCGCCGGTACTTCATACGCCGGAAATGGACAAGCGGCCTATGAAAACCATCAACCTGAAAAAATACTACTACCCGATTTGCAAGAAGGACACTTTTGTGGAAGTGCCGGACGAGGTTGCAGACGCCATTGTGGAGGAAAGCCGCGCAGAGGACGCCAATGACGCCAAGCAGCACTATCACTGTTACTCTCTGAACGCATCCCCCCGGCATAGAACACCATTTCCCGGAACAGGCCATCTCCCCGGAAGATATTCTGATGGAGAAGGAAGCGGAACGGGAACAGGAGGCCGCCCATGCCCTGATGATGGAACGGCTCCGGGAGGCCCTTGCCACCCTGACGCCCCGGCGGGCGAGCTGCCTTCATGCCCGGTTTTGGGAGGGGAAGCAGTTTAAGGAGATTGCCGAGGCCGAGGGCTTACCACATCGGCGGCCATGTCACGGTTCGCAACACCATTATCAAGTTACAGAAATATTATATCAGGCGCGGCTGGATGGAGCCGCCAAAGGAGAAAGCGATATGCACAAAGACAACACCGCCCAAGCGAAACAGAAAAAAGACGAGCGCGAAGAAGTCCTGAAGGAGATCCGGCAGCTTGAGAACCGCCAGAAGATTTTGGAGAACAAACAGCGCAATGAGGAACGCAAGGCCCGCACCCGCCGCCTGATTGAGCGCGGGGCCATTTTGGAGGGCATTTTCCCTCTGGCCCCCGACCTTCCCGGCGTAGAGGTCAAGGCGTTCCTGATTGCCCTGTCCCATCTTCCGGGGGCGGCAGAACTGGTCGCAAAACTGCCGAAATCCGGGGACAAGCCGTAAGTCCCTTGTTTACAAGGGCGCACTTATACACCGTTGCCGGTGTCGTGCGCCCTGCCGGGGGCTGCCAGCGTACTTCGAGCGCGATGGGGAGCTACACTCCCCAAACCCCTTGTGCGCCCCGCGCAGCCAGACACCCGCTTCGCGTCTGTCCGGCTCCACGGAGCCTGAATACCCCTCACCGAAAGGAGGTGCCACCCATAGATTTTTGTCATATCCCGTCAGTATCATCAAGCGCAGCGAGGGCCGTTCCGCTGTTGCCGCAGCCGCCTACCGAAGCGGAACCAGGCTGACGAATGAATGGGACGGCCTGACCCACGATTACACCCGGAAAGGCGGCGTTGTCCATGCGGAAATCATGCTGCCCGCCCACGCCCCGCGATCGTTTGCAGACCGCTCCACCCTCTGGAACAGTGTGGAGCAGATCGAGAAAGCCAGGGACAGCCAGCTTGCCCGCGAGATCGAGGCGGCCCTGCCCCGTGAACTGTCCAGGGAACAGCAGCTTGCCCTTGTCCGGGCCTATGTGAAGGACAACTTTGTGGACAAGGGGATGTGCGCTGATTTCGCCATCCATGATAAGGGAACCGGCAACCCCCATGTCCATATCATGCTGACCGTCCGGCCCTGAAAGAAAATGGCGCATGGGGCGCAAAGTGCCGCAAGGCATACGACCTGGACGAGAACGGCCAGCGCATCCCGGACGGGAAAGGCGGCTGGAAGAACCACCGGGAGGACACCACCGACTGGAACGACAAAGGGAATGTGGAGATTTGGCGGGCGGCATGGGCGGCCTATACCAACCGGGCATTGGAGGCCGCCGGTCAGCCCGCTCTGGTAGACCACCGCAGCTACAAGCGCCAGGGCATTGATAAAATCCCCTCTGTCCACCTGGGGCCAGCGGCCAGCCAGATGGAGAAGCGCGGCATCCGCACCGACAAGGGGGAAGTCAACCGGCAGATCGCCGCCGACAATAAGCTGCTCAAGGAAATCAAGGCCCGCATTACCCGTCTCTACAACTGGTCGAAGGCCGAGGCGGAGAAGCCGGAGGGCCAGCAGCCCAGCATGATTGACTTGTGGGAGGCCCAGCAGCAGCTCAAGCGGCCCGACACCCGCACCGGCAAAATCCGGGCTTTGCAGGAGAGCGCCGCCCTGTTCAGTTTTCTGAATGCCAACGGGATCCAATCCATGCAGCAGCTCCATGAAAAAATTTCCGGCATGAACACCCGCTACTATGACCTGCGGCGAGAGATCGTCAAGGCCGAGCGCCGGATCGCTGTCCTCACTGAGCGCGGGGAGATGTGGGCGCAGTACAACGAGTACAAGACTGTCCGTAGGCAGCTTGCCAGGGTGAAGCCGGAGAAACGGGAACTGTTCGAGCAGCGCCACAGTCGGGAACTGATCCTCTATGACGCGGCGGCCCGGTATCTGAAGGAGCTGAAAGCCAGCGGCGAAGAACTTTCTCCCAAGGAATGGCAGCGTGAGATCGACCTGCTGACCGCCCAGAAACAGGTGGACACCATCGACATGAAGGCCATGCGGGAGGAACTGAAAGCCGTTGAACGGCTCCGCAAGGCCGCCGACCAACTGGCCCGCCAGGAACAGGACAAGTCCCATGACCGGGGGCCGGAACGGTAAAGGGTACGGCGTTTTGCCGACCCCTTTGCGGTGCATCGCGTTTCACGACACCCTTTGCACAGAACTGTCAACATTCACTCGTGGAAGGAGATTGCCCTATGAAGCAGATTATTTTACCTGTCACCGTCCACCTGAATATCCGCCTGCCCCTTGCCCTCTTGCAGCCGGAACCGGCAGACGCGCCCACCGGCCCGGAGCCGGAGGCCCATGCCTGCCAGGGCTGCGGCAACTGCGGCGGGTGCGGGAAGTGCCAGCATGAAGAAAAGCAAGCCTGAACCCATCCCCGTCATGGACTACCGCCAGTACCGCAGAGCGCGGCGGCTGGTACATGAGTGCTGCAACTATGACGGCGGCAACTGTATCGCGCTGGACGATGGGGAGGAATGTGTCTGCGTCCAGTCCATTTCCTACTCCCTGTTGTGCCGGTGGTTCCGGGCGGCGGTGCTGCCGCTGGACAGAGAACTGGAAACGGCCCTGTTCCACCGCCTGGACGCCAAACGGTGCGCCGTCTGCGGGGCGCTGTTCACCCCCGGCTCCAACCGGGCCAAATACTGCCCGGAATGTGCCGGACGCATGAAGCGTATCAAGGCCGCCCAGCGCAAGCGCAAACAGAGGGCTAAGTGTCACGCTTTAGGGGCCGAAAACCCCTTGTAAATCAAGGACTTTTTCAAGGGTGTCGGCGGGCGCCTGATAGATTTATCCTATGGCCCCCAAAACGGCCCTCTAAATGCGTACAGAAGCCCAAAACGAACCCCAAGGAGGAACCTATGTCAGACAATCGAAAATATTACTATCTCAAGCTGAAAGAAAACTTTTACAACAGCGAAACGATGGTTATTTTGGAGAGTGTGCAGGATGGCCTGCTGTACTCCAATCTGCTGCTGAAAATGTACCTCATGTCACTCAAAAGCGGCGGTATCCTCATGCTCAACGACCATCTGCCCCACACGCCCCAGACCATCGCCACCTTTACCCGCCATCAGGTGGGGACGGTGGAACGGGCCTTGAAGGTGTTCCTTGAATTTGGCCTTGTGGAGATTTTGACCGACGGGGCCTACTACATGGCCGACATCCAACTGCTGATCGGCCAGTCCTCTACCGAGGGGGAACGGAAAAAGAAAGAGCGTATGCGGTTGAAGCGCCAAAAACTGCTCCCATCCGGCGGGGCGGACATTTGTGGGGACATTTGTCCACCAGAGATTAGAGATAAGAGATTAGATATTAGAGATAAAGAGAGAGAATAGAGAAGAGTGAGAGCGCCCGCGCCTATGGCCGTTACCAGAATGTTTTCCTGACAGACGAGGAAATGGCAGACTTGCAGGCCAGCTTTCCCACCGTATGGGGCCAGTACATCGAAAAGCTGTCCGAATACATGGCCTCTACCGGCAAGCGGTATCAG
>VOFD01002478.1_pt1 | contig 25271 bp, 45 predicted proteins | sample 5384101 | NCBI WGS metagenome assembly VOFD01 (sample SAMN12384723, study PRJNA508395) | human gut metagenome | isolation source: healthy gut C | host: Homo sapiens
GTAGCATACGCAAGTCTAAAATTACTTTTTCGTATTGTTCGCATAATCAAAGATATAGCGGACAATACGACATTCATAAGTTCGACCGGCCAATGAAAACAGTGTTTGTGAGATTTGGTAGTTTTATACAATTATTAGTTACCCCATTTATGAGCCATTTATAAATACTACATTTGTAAATGTATTATATATAAAACTACACTATGTTTTTGTTTTCGTCAACACCCTGTTATCTGTGTAGTAATTTATAAAAAAACAGAAATTTACATAAAATTTTATTAAAATACCTAAATTTTTATAAAATATTTTTATATTTTTGGTAAATTTTTTATAAAAATTAAAAATAATAGTATGTTTTTGAAATTATTATTGTATATTTGACACTTTATTTTTGTTACATTTCTTAACAATTAGCGGGACAAGAATTTATGCATTTGCATATTCTTGTTGATTTTGTTCCTCGCTGTCCTCTGTTTCTATGTAATTATAGTTGCACATTTGTGCGACAGATTTACCCCACTGTTCAATAATTTCATCCTGAGATAGTTCATACGAGATGGGTTTTCCTATTTGCACAATAACTTTTGCACCAAATGGGACCCAGTTGTATTTTTTCGCATCCGGTAATAGAAATAGGCAATATATCCCATTTTGCAGCTTTTGCTATTACCGCAAATCCCTTGTTTATTTTTTTCAATGGTTTTGTTTCTTCTTATTCCTCCCTGAGGAAAAATGCCTAACAGCCAATTTGTTTTGTATAAATCTTTTACTGTTTTAATTGTTGAAACTTCCAGTTTTTCTCTGTTTACGGCAAATGCACCAAGCCAATCCATATTGAATCTGAAAAGGAATCCGCTGTCTTCAAATAGCTCTTTTTTTTTAGCCATATATGCAATTGGTTTCCTAATAGCAACCGAAACAAGAAACGGATCCAAATAAGAAATATGGTTAGCAGCGCAGATAAATTTTTTACCTTTTGGAATATTTTCTCTGCCCCTTATTTCAAACTTATAAAAAAACCAAAATATCGGAATGGCAATAAATAAACACCACAACGCCTGATATAGCAGTCTTACAATATTAAATTCATTTGAATATCTTCTTGCATAATTCCTTGTCATTCAATACCCCTAATTCCAGTTATAAAAACTATTCTAGTACATATTCTTTTCCCGTTAAATCTGATATAACATCACACCATTCTTTGCATCATATCATCTATATTATCGCTGTATGGAATCAATTTCCCTATTTTTATTGTTAAATTTGAGGAGAAAGGCCATTTGGGTTTTTCATCTGCACCTATAATTGCTACTGGCAGTATGCCGGTTTTTGTAGCTTTGGCAAATGAAGCAAAACCTTTTGAAATTTTTTTTTCAATTCTGTCTCCGGAATCTCTTGTCCCTTGCGGGAAAAGCCCGAGCATCCATTTTTGTGTTTTTATATTTAATGCTGTCTTAATTGTTGATACTTCCACTTTATCTCTTCTTACGGCAAAAGCACCGCAAAAATCCATAAGCAGTCTTGAAAAGAACTTTTCAAACAGTTCTTCTTTTGCCATAAATGCAATAGGCAAATCCAAAGCAAAAGGCAACAAGAAAGGGTCTCTGCCTGAAATATGATTTGCCGCTACGATAAACTTGTCCTCGTCCGGTATATTTTCTTTACCTTCAACTTTATAGTTATACATCAATTTTATGTAAGCAGCAAAAAATATATTACAGGTCAACCACTGAAAAAAAGTCCTGAACTTATTATAAAATTTGACGTCTCTTTTTGAAAAAAGCACTCATTTATATTTTCCTCAACAAGTCTTTTAAGGCACTTTATACTATTGTAGCAAAAATAGTTTGTTAAAGCCAATAAGCCTGTTGTCTATAATTTCATTGCTTTAAGGATATCACCAAGCTCGGATGATGTCTTTTTCACTTCGCATCCTGAGTATTTTATGGCGGAATCCGGGTCTTTCAGTCCGTTGCCGGTTAGTATACATACTATTTTTTTGCCATTTTCAATAAGTCCCTGTTGTTTAGCTTTTTATAACACCGGCAACAGATGCAGCACTAGCAGGTTCTGCCAATATTCCCTCACAAGAGGCTATGAGTTTATATGCTTCTATAATCTGGTCATCATTTACAAAATTAATGATACCGCCTGATTTGTCGCGTGCATTTTCTGCCTGTTTCCAGCTTGCGGGGTTGCCTATTCTTATTGCTGTTGCTATAGTTTCGGGCTTCATAATCCTTTTTCACCTTTTACTATTGCGGCGAAGCACCTTCTGCTTCAAACCCCATCATTTTTGGAATATGTGTAGATTTGCCGATAGAAAAGTATTCTTCATAACCTTTAAAATATGCTGTTATGTTTCCGGCATTTCCGACAGGTATAAAGTGATAATCGGGTGCATCGCCGAGTGCATCACAGATTTCAAAGGCACCGGTTTTTGACCTTCTATTCTGTAAGGATTAACGGAGTTTACAAGACTGACAGGATATTTTTCCGAAATTTCTATTACTCTTTCCAGCGCTTCATCAAAGTTGCCTTTTATTGCAATAATTTCAGCTCCGTACATCATCGCCTGTGAAAGCTTGCCAAGAGCAATATATCCGTCAGGGATGAGTACATAAGTTTTGAGACCGGCTTTTGCTCCGTATGCGGCCGCTGCAGCGGAAGTATTGCCCGTTGACGCACAAATAATAGCTTTTGCTCCGGATTCTTTTGGCTTTTTGTAACAGCCATTGTCATCCCTCTGTCTTTAAAACTTCCTGTCGGGTTTGCACCTTCAAACTTCAAATAAATTTCGCAGTCAAGTCCGATTTTTTTGCCAGATTATCAGCTTTTATTAATGGTGTGTTGCCTTCGTTAAGTGTTACAATCTCGGTTGTATCACTTACTGGAAGATACTCTCTGTATCTGTTTATCAAACCGTTGTAATGACCTGTCTGTTGAAATTTGCTCATTTTATTTACTCCATTACTCTTATTATGTTATTTATTTTTAGGATATTTGAATTTTTTTCAAGCTCGTTAATTGCTGTTTTAATATTTTTTCTGTACAAGATTCCGTGATTACAACTATATCAGCAGTATTTTCTACATCAATACCCTTTTGCAATACACTTGCTAGGCTGATATTATGCCTTCCGCAGATTTCTCCTATACAGCCTATTACGCCGGGGGTATTGGATGCAGTAATAGCTATATAATACTTATTTTTCGTATCATTTATATCCACTTTGCAGCGCATTTACATTATGCTCACATTTCATTAGAGGAAGAATTTCGCTTGAGCCCATACTTTTTTACAATGGCAAGAATATCACCGAGGACAGAGCTTGCTGTCGGGAACATGCCTGCCCCCGGTCCCGCAAACATAACCCTGCCGACAGGAAAGCCTTCCAATACTACACTGTTTGTTACACCGTTTATACTTGCCAGGCAGTCTTTTATAGGAACAAGCATCGGGTGAACTCTTACATCTGCTTTGTTGTCCTCTGTAAGTTTTGCAAGCGCTATAAGTTTTATCCTGTATCCCAGTTCTTTTGCAAATTTCATATCCTTTGTGCTGATTTTTGTGATACCTTCTCTGTAAATTTTATTTATATCGACTCTTTGATTAAGCGCTATAGTCGCAAGAGTAGCAATTTTGTAAGCAGAATCAAAGCCTTCTACATCTCCTGTCGGATCAGTTTCTGCATAGCCCAGCTTTTTGTGCTTCTTTAAGAACTTCTTCATAGGAGACGCCGTCTTTTTCCATTTTGGTTAAGATATAATTTGTTGTACCGTTAAGAATAGCTTCTATTGTATGTATTTTATTTCCCGCCAGAGTGGTTTTTATGGGCATAATTATCGGAATACCTCCGGCTATAGCCGCTTCATATAATATTACCGTATTGTTTTCATTTGCAAGATTGAAAAGTTCCTGACCTTTTTTAGCAAGAAGCTCTTTATTGGCTGTAACTATATGCTTGCCGTTTAGAATAGCTGTTTTTAATAAATCATAAGCAGGGTCGACTCCGCCGATTACTTCTACTACTATATCAACTTCAGGGTTATTAACTATTTCAAACGGATTGTCCGTCAGTATGGAATCATCAAGATTATCGATATCTCTTTTTTTATTGAGATTTTTAACTGCAATTTTAGTGATTTCTATGTTATCAAAGTCCTTTAAGACTTTTACTACACCTGTGCCTACGGTCCCAAGACCTATCAATCCTATTTTTACTCTATTATTTTGCTTCATTAACTTTCCCCGTATTTTTAAAATTTAAATATATATTATAAGTAATTAAACCATAAAAATGCAAAGAAAAGAGATAGTTTTTATAGTCCATAAAACAAAAATAAAGGGCACTTATTGTGCCCTTAAAAACCATACCTTATTATAAACCGAGGAATAAATTATTGTTTATATTTATTAAATAACCTGAGAATCAGTTATGTTTTTTTGCTCATCAAATTCCTTGTATGCTGCAATTTCTGCACTGTGCAATGTAGAGAACAAATTGTTTAATGCTTTTGATATATTGTTTTTATTTGTACCTGTTAAGTCATTGCCGTTTACACTATTATAAGCAGTTTCAAGCGAGCTGATAGCGTTTTTGAGATTATTTGTTGTTGTTTCATCGCAATAACCTGCGCTGATAAAATCATTTGCTCTTTCAACTAAAAAGTTTCTTTAAGCTTTGTTATGTAGGGTTTAGCATCATCATCACCATACCATCTTCTGCCTGTACCCCAGTTATTGCAATCATCGAATATTTTTTCAGGTAAGGATAATGCATCACCGTTCATAGCATTTTCTTCTGCATAAGTCTGCATAATTTCAACTACATTATATTTTGTTGTTGCTTTTTTGAAGCAGAAGCAAGTTCATCTTTGTTTGTTCCTGCCCCGTCCATTGCTGTATAGTACTGATGTGCTGTTGTTTTATAACCGTTAGCAGATTGTGCTCTTTCTATAATGTTCTGCTCTGGTCTTGTAACTTTGTTTGTTTCTTCTTCTGAGCCTGGAGTAGTTTCCTTTGTTCCTTTATGTGCTTCTATTATTTTCTTTAAAGTAATAAAGTCGTCTCTGTCGATTTTTTCCTGTTTTAGCATATTTACCTGCTATTTCACGGATTTTATTAAATTCTTCTTCGCTTAATTCAGGATTTTCATTTGTCATATAATCGTTAATCAAATCCATCAATCTTTGAAGCATAGTTACTTCTGTTCCGTCTTCAAGTTTGATTTTTTTCACTAAATGCTGCCTGCCATTTCGGATCAGCACCTAATCTGCCGATAAATGAAGATACATCAGATTCATTTATTTTATCTGCAAAAAGTGTTATTATTATTGTTATTATTGTTATTAACAGGGTTGTTATTATTTGCATTGTTAACAGGCCAGAATTTGCTCCAGTCAATATTGTTATTTGTTCCTGAAGAAATATTCATCATAGAATTTTGATACCATGCTGACATATTTGCCATCCAGTTATTTAAAACCGGCATCCATTTTGCATTGAATATTGCAACCTGATTTACAAGATTATTGGTTGCAACATCATTATTGAACAGCTGGATGTCATTCCAAGTTCCCAGTGTATCTTGTGGAGACATTCCTGAAAGATCAAAAGACCATAAGCTTGTCGGCATTGCACTGTATCCTGTAGCAATTGTATCAGGTATCCAGTAATTACTATTTCCGTTAACTCCAATTCCGTAAACCATAGTCTTGTCCCCTAATATTCCTTTAAATTTATTTCCTCTAAAATAAAGACTTTTTATATTCAGTCTTTTTGAATTCCTCGTTCCTGTATTAATATAAAAATTTTTTTTTTCTTAAAAAATTGCCTTTTGATGATAAAATCTGTTTACAAAACTTAACACAACCTTTAAGATGTCTGTAATTGGCATTGGGTTCGGCGTTGCCTCACACGGCATGCCAGTCTGATTCCGCTCAACGCAAAAGCCGGCACCTGCTCACCTTTTGACTTCTTTGCTTTTGTTCAGCGGTTCGCTTTGTCAAAATTTTGCTCACAAGTTTGTTATCCTTGATTTCGTGCAAAATGTCTTCACGTATAGTGAACAAATGACACTCACCTTCACTTAAGGTATTTTGTTAAGTTATCGAACAAATTAAAAGACAGGCTGTACTGTCGCTTCGGTGAAGAGCTTTTGTTCAGCGGTTCGCTGCACTAAAACAGGCTAATCCCGAAAGCAAATTATACGGATTTCTTGGCGGACCATCCGGTATTATCGACGGCGAGTATATAGAATTGACCGATGAAATAATTGATGCATACAGAAACACAGGCGGTTTTGATATCATAGGTTCCGGCAGAACAAAGCTCGAAACAGAAGAACAGTTTGAAAAATCACTGGAAAACTGCAAAAAGCTAAATATTTCAGGCATTGTTATTATAGGCGGCGACGATTCTAATACAAATGCCGCAATGCTTGCTGAGTGGTTTGTTTCTAAAAATGCAGGTATTCAGGTTATCGGCTGTCCTAAGACAATTGACGGTGACTTGAAAAATGACCAGATTGAAATTTCTTTCGGCTTTGATACACAACAAAAACTTATGCCGAACTTGTCGGTAATATCCAAAAGACGTTAATTCTGCAAAGAAATACTGGCATTTTGTTAAAGTTATGGGCAGAAGTGCTACTCACGTAGCTCTGGAAGTAGCTTTACAAACACAGCCGAATATTACTTTGATTTCCGAAGAAGTTGAAGAAAAGAAAATGTCATTGAGACAGATTGTTGATTATATGGCTGATATCATTGCAAGACGTGCAAATGACGGCAAAAACTTTGGCGTTGCATTGATTCCGGAGGGGTTAATCGAGTTTATTCCCGAAATGAAAACAATGATTGCAAACCTCAATGATGTAATGTCAACTTTAGAACAGGATGCTTCTTACAATAAACTTACTGTTCCTGCTGACAGATTCAACTTTATTGAAAGCAGACTTGAGCCTGATAATGCAAAAGTTTTTGAATCACTTCCTGTATTGATTAAGGCACAGCTGCTTATGGACAGAGACCCTCACGGAAATGTACAGGTTTCTAAGATAGAAACAGAAAAACTCTTAATCGAGATGATTAAGGTAAAAACTCGACGAAATGAAAGCTCAGGGCGAATTTATGGGTAAATTCTCAGATCAGTGCCATTTCTTCGGTTATGAGGGCAGATGTGCATTCCCGTCTAACTTTGACGCTAATTACTGCTATGCATTGGGCTACAATGCTTATGCTTTAATTCAATCAGGTTTGACAGGATATCTCTCTTCCGTAAGAAATCTCACTGCTCCTTCTACAGAATGGATTGCAGGCGGTTACCTCTTACGATGATGATGAATATGGAAAGACGTCACGGACAGATGAAGCCTGTTATACAAAAGGCTCTTGTTAAACTTGACGGCCCTGTATTTAAGAAACTCGAAGCAAACAGAGAAAACTGGGCTATGAACGACGAATACGTATTCCCCCGGCTCTATCCAATACTGGGGTCCCAGTGAAGTTTGTGACATTACAACACAAACACTCAAACTCGAAAGAGAAGGCTTTAGCTTCTGTATAAAATTTAAGAAGCCGGTTTTATAACCGGCTTTTTAAATTTTTAATTAAAAATTGTAAATTCTCTAAATGAAAAGTAGCAAAAATATTTGTGTTTAAAATTTAATAAAAAAGGTTATTTTGTAAATTTAGGAAGAGAGGTCTTATTATGCAAGTCAATGCAATTTCTGCAGGTGCCGTTTCACGTGGCAACAATGTGTCTTTTAACGGTCAATGGAAGAAAAGAGCCGTTTATAACGGTGCTGATTTTCATATCTATAACAAAAATGAGTATATTCCCGACAAAAATGAAACAGTGTATGATATTTCAAATGCGTGGAAAAAAGAAACAGGACTTTATCCTATTGATTGGGTGAAAAAGTTAATCCGTACAACCAAATAAAAAAAAATTCCATACGGAGGAGAAATAGAAACAGAATATTCTATTAAAGGCAAAAAAATATATGCCGCTTGATGTATTAAAAGCTTCTGCGCAAAGGCAAAAATTAGAAAAATGGAAAAAGAATATAAAGCAGATAATGAATCACAACGTTTGGTTACATTAATTGATCTTGCAGAGATTTCTTCTATGGATGATGATAAAAAAGCTGCAAAAGATTATGAGTCAGAAATAGTAAAAATATATGTAAACCAGAATTCTTTGAGGCTCAAAAAAGGCTGTGGCAAGCAAGATGAATGAATATAAAGAAAATTGGGGCAGTGCTGTTTGGGCAAAAGATGTATATTCTTCAGGTTCCAAAAATCTATATGAAGATTCTGATAAAATGATTAAAGAATATAATGCATAAGAATTATAAACTATAGGTAAAAAAACGGAGGATATTCCTCCGTTTTTTTATTATGTTTAATACGCCAGTAGATTAAATACAATTATTCATTGTTCTGCTCTTGTTTGTTCTCGTTTATCTCCAGAGTTCTTCTGATAAATTGCGCCGCAAGATCGTTAATAATAAGAAACTGATAAAAAAGTACAAAAGGTATTGCCGGTATACCAGCTATAGTAAGTGTGAGGATAAAATTAACTATATTAGCCATTATTGTAATAGCAAATATTAGTAACAAATAAATAAAATATTCAAAAAAGTTTTTAGTAATAAATTTTTTTATAAGAGAAAATTGAAAAAAGAAGCAAATTTTAGATTTGTGCAAAAAGCTAAACTGGATGAACTTATTAAAACTACAGCAAAATAAATATAATCAGTGCTAAAAAAGTCATAACTATAAGACTTAATATAATAGCAGCTTTATTCTGCACATGTATTGTTATACAAAAAGAAAATCAGAGGTGCCATCCAAATTATAAAAAGTACAATGCAGTATATACAAATAGCAATATTCGACTTTAATCCGAGCCAGAACATATCAGCCCAGCCGGTCCAATCCGGCAGAGGTGCATCCGGTCTGAATATTCGCAAATTAATATTTCTTGCAAAATATCCGCTGGAAAAGATATTAAGAATACTTGCGCCAATAAATATTACAGAACCTATTATTAAAAACTGCGGCAAAAGATGCATATATGCCTTTAGCTGTTCTTCTTTCATATCGCCTATGAGTTCCGCAACCTTGCTCATAACATTAAGCACAGCCATACCTATCATAAACAAAGAACCGATTAACAATTTCTTTTTGCAATCCTTATCTTTAAACATATATTTGATTGCACTTTCAATATTTAAACCCATAAAAAACTCCTATTAAAAAATACTGAATTATTTTAGCATATTTTACGATTATGCGGTAAAATTTTTCTATGGCAAAAATGAACAAACTTGATGAAAAGTGGAAGATTTGCAGCTTTTGCAGGTACATAAAACGCTGCACGGTAGGACAAGGCAGGATTCAAGACCTTGTGGACAACCCTGTTGCATACAACGACATAGGCTGTTTTAATTATGAAATTTATAAGACGTCTGTGAATACATCAAAGCAGCTCGGTCTGTTTAAATAAAAAGCCCTCTTTAAAAAGAGAGCTTTTTTTATTTGTTATTCTTGATATTCCGATAGAGCGTCGTTAAAAGAAGTTTCATCAACGGCTCCGTCGTCATCCGTATCAAAATCGACTGCGCTGAAGCACATTTTTAGCCTTGTAAGTTCAATACCGGACAATTTTCCGTCATTGTCCACATCAAAACTTTCAAATTTATTGTCTTTAACAAGTTGTTTCATTTTTTCAGTCTGTTTATCAGCTGCGTCTGTTTTTTTGCAGCGCTTGGTGCTGCTGTGTTGATAGAATTAATCGGATCCATATTAGCTCTCCTTATTTTTTGCATAACAAAATTACTACATTATTATAAAAAATTTTTATTATCTTGAATTTCAAGAAATTACCCAAAATTTACAAAAGTATGCAAAAATAAGAAACCTAAATACTGCTTGACATGTCAGTGTGTGCCTTATACTATATATATTACGGATGATTTTGGTATCCGGTAAATAAAAAAACTGAATATTGGGGCGTCGCCAAGTGGTAAGGCAGACTGGTTTTGGTCCAGCCATTCCGGAGGTTCGAATCCTTCCGCCCCAGCCACTAAAAAAAGCTCTCTTTTGAGGGCTTTTTGTTTTTGGAAGGATTCGAACAAGTTCTCATCCCCTCTCGCAAATATGACATTTAGTCATATTTGCTCGGCAGAGTGCCCCAGAGAAATAAAAGGTCTACTTTTCTATTGGACGGTGGATGAGAACCCCAATATACGTTTTTAGACGAGTCTTATTTATTGCAAAATCTGTGTACTTCTGCCGCTTGGACATTCCTGCAAAACTACGTTGATTGTGTTAATATCCGACTTGAATTATCGGCATAATCCATAGTTTGTAATTGCTACACAAATTTATCCCTAAAGCTGTTTTTATTAAGACTTTTAATTATACTCGAATAGTCTTTCATTGATAGAAACTATTATGTTTTTCTGGCCTATTAGGGTTTTGGCTAGTTTAATATAGGTTCAGCAATAACAGTAGTTTCTGTAATGAAGTTATTGTAGGAATATTGCGGAAGGAATTTGAATTTATAATTCAAATTCCAATGCTTAAGCAGTGGAGGTATTTTGAAAAAATCTTCTGGTTTATGATAAATAGAAATAAGCAAAGTCGGTCTGCATCTTTTTATTGTTTCATATGCTCCGTTTAGTACATTTTGCTCAAAGCCTTCTACATCAATCTTTATTAAACCGACATCAAGGTTATTTTCTTTTACATATTTGTCAAGGGGAATAATGTAAGCCGTTTCAGCATTTTTTATATTTTCATCAGCTATATAAGCTCCTCCAATATTGTTAGAATCGTAGTTTTCGTTTAAGAAAAGAGCCTCTTCCTTATCTCCAAGCCCGCACATTATCGGTATGATGTTCTTTTTATCATTCAATTGTATTGTTTTTTCCATAAGTTTGAAATTTTTTTCACCTGGTTCAAAAGCATAAACTTTTTATTTGTATATTCAGAAAGTATAAGAGCAGAATCTCCTATACAAGCACCGGCATCAATGATATTTCTATTGGCAAATACTGATTTATTAAGTGTATCAAGCCCCAATTTATCATAAAGAACCTCGCTCAGAAAGAAATCAACGGGCAGTTTGTAATTGTCCAATTGCCAGTATCCGTCCTTATTGACCTTCTGTGCCATATATTTATCACGTTTTTCAATAGCAAGTTTGGTTTCTGTCGTTATAAGGTCGTTGAATGTAATTTTTCCGTTTGACTTGTATCTTACATAGTTGTTTTGTAAGTCCGAGAGAATTTTCTTTTTATCTTCATTATCAAAACAGTCCAAAAGATTCTGTATCTGCAAACCAATATCTGGCGTTTCTGTGATATATTTTCCAAACACCTTTTCATGATCAGAAAGATATCCGCTGGGATTCAAGCAGGACTTTATTGAGCATATATCATCTTTTAATATATTTAAGTCGTTTCTGTTTATTAGCTCCAGATTTTTTATCTCTTCAATCTCTTTTTTGAGAGAGAATTTTTTGTATTTAAACTTTAATTTTATACCGCAAAATTGAACTACTTTGTGGTTGTTTTTGTTGTACACTGAAAAAAATTGTTTGTATAAATTTTTTTGAATTTTGTAGCCATCTTGTGTCTAATCACTTTCTAGGATAATATCTGCTATTTCTTCTTATAGAATTTATTGTTTACACGAGTTAATATAGTTATATGGCGATTTTCTATCCCAGTTAACGTTTCTTTTTACAATTTTTGCAGGATTACCGGCAATTATAACGTTATTTTCAATAAATTGTTTTGTTACTATACTTGCCCAACCAACGATAGAATTGTCAGAAATTTTAACACCTTTTCCTATTTTTACATCTTTTCCTATCCATACATGGTTGCCTATTTCAATATTTTTGCCATAATTTATGAGATTTTTGTTTTTTATCTATAATACTATGAGTGTCTGTTGCTTCAATAGCTATCCCAAAAGAGAGCATACAATCATTTCCTATTTTTATTGATGTATTTGGTTCTAATAACGCAATGAATGCCTCGTTGATAGATGAACAGCAGCCAAGTTTAAAGATAGCATTATTAATGTAGTTTTGGTCTTTATAACCAAATTGAATAGTTGTAGGTTTAAGTCCAATAAAGGTGTCACTTCCAATTTCAATAATGTTGTTATTACCATAAATATTTATGTTTAATTGTGCTGGAACAGTAATGTTATTGCCTAATAAAATTGTATTGTTGTTGCCGTCAATTTCTAATCGTATATTTGATTGTTCAAGTTTTGAAATATCATAACTGTTATTGAAAGAATTGAAAGATTCTTTTATGTACGATAATTTTAAAAACTTTTTTTCGAAAGTTTTTCTTTTTTCTTTTGATAATATAAAACAAGAAAAAAGCTTGACAAGTTGATTATTAAGACTTTGCAAATTATTTAACCTCTTAATTATGTGTGTTTTTAAATTTCATTTTTATTCCAAATATTTTTTTACTACAACATGATTTTTTTTCTTTTGAGACAGAAAAAATACGATTTGAATGAGAATTTTGTTTTTTAAATTTGATTTTTTGACTCTGCATAAAATATTATCCATACTGCAAAATTTAGAATCAAAAAATTTTATCAGATAATACACTGCATAAATCATTATATTTTTTCATGCCAAGGCTCAAAAACAGCCGCATTTTTATAAGAATATCCGGAACCCCAATCGCGGTAGCTTGTGAATGTTGCGTGAATGTTGTACTTTTTGCAATCCTTACAAATGAAGGCATATCCTTGTAATTTAGAGCATGTACAACAAACAAAAGTTCGATATTTTTATATTTCCTTTTGCTTTTTTCCCTGGAGAGCCATTTTATATTCTCCATTACTTTGTTAAAATTACCGTATTTTACAATTTTGTCATATGTCGTTTGGTTTGAGGCATGAATTGAAAACATTATAGAATTAATTTTATTTTTTTATATTTAGTTCATCACACATTTTTTCAGTGCATAGAATACCGTTTGTGTGAATATCAAATTTAATATCTGCAAATGATGAAGAAACAGTTTTTATTAAGTTTCGTGCGTATCTGCTGCCAAAGGGATCACCGCTGCCACTTATATAAAAATATTTGATTTTGGGCAGTACACTCCAAATGTTGTTTGTGAATTTTTCCAGTCTTTCCTCATCTTCTTTATTATTTCTTATAATACTGTCACGGCAAGTTATGCATGCAACATTACATTCTCGGTCACAGCTTACTGCTAAAATTTGGGGGTAAATTTTAGTATTTACGTCAGGTAGTGCTTCATGCTCTGAAAACGCATTGTATGCCATACAATATTTTAAATCACAATATTTGTAGTTGTGATTTAAAATATTATTTCTGAATGTTCTTGCTTTTTTCGTTGTTCCATATTTCTTCTAGTGTAGATTCATATATATTACCAAATGAGTAATATCCGCAATATGCAGGACAACAGGGGTATACATTTCCGTCCGGTTGGATTTCGCAATAAATAAAAGGTTTTTTGCAAATTTTATTTACATTTATATTCATTTAGGTTTCCGATCTGTTTTTTTGTATATTTTATTTTTATTTTGATACCCATGACCGTTATAATTTTATGATTTCCCTCATTTTTCAATGAAAAAATTTTTCTCAAAAAATTATCAACACTTTTTCTGTATTCTTTTTTTACAGGAACATAAATAACTTTATCAGCTGGGTATATTAAATCTAAATAAGAAGGATTTATTTTTCTTTTTTTCTTGCAGAATTTTTTTCTTAAAGAATGTGCATTAATATTGAAAATTTTTAATCCATCATATATATATAAACAGCCTGGATTTATTATTAAATCAGAAAATATCCTTTTTACTTTTTTTTACCTTTATTTTTGTTATTGCAAACAATTACCCAGTCTTTTGGCATATTTTTTCTTCAAGGTTTTCGTCAATTCTTTTCCTTTAATAATCTCAAATGTTCGCGGATATATGTCTCTGTTTTTAGTTGTTGTCCACGTTGCATTATTAGTTGACATATATTCAAAGCCGTCTGTAAAAGTTTTATATTCTTTTTTATGTTCTTGATATTCTTCCAGAGTGTGTATGACATAATCTCCTTTTTTCATTTTAGGTGAATTCATTGCAATAAGTTTTTTTCTGCTATCAAAGGTGTCATATCATCTTTTTCTTCACAAGAAATGCGTTTTGGAACATCGAGACACCCTGAGCACAACTCACACCAGTGCGACTGATCTGCAAAATCTTTAGGCTCTTTTTTTCCACCAGCCAGGTTCTACTTTCCAGCCTCCGGGACCGTCAAATAACATATCAAGTGCGCCTGCAACTTCACAGAAAAAATGCACCTTTAGGTGTTATCGTTGCTGACCACGTATTTTGTATCCAACAAGCATCTCTTTTTGGAATCCATTCTTCGTCACTTATGCCCAATTCCTTTCTTGACATGAGGTAATGCCTGGTGAAGACAGGTGTTATCATGGTCATTCACGTTTTGGGCTGCAAAACAGTCATTTATTGTTTCAAAATGTTTATAGTATGTTTTATTTAAAGTTGACCATAGACCTGTTCTTGCTGAATCAAAATCAGTGAAATGTCCTGGAATGTAGCTTTGCATATCTTCAATTGGCTGGCGTCCGGTAGTGACCTCTGTCTGGAGTCTTTTACTTTTAAGATATTCAGCGAATCTTTCAAAATCAGGATGAAGAGTCGGTTCTCCACCTATCATCCCTACACAGCCTTTATATCCCTCAAGAGAATCTACTGCATTTTTTGAAGGTTTCAAAATCCATAAAAAATGTTTTGTTATGATGTCCGCAAAATCTTGTACAATTCGAACATCTGTGCACACACGCATTGGTTACATCTATTTGTATTACTTTTTGGTCTTTTGGACTTATCATTATATTTCCCCTTTTTTTATATTTATATTTAATTCTTTTCAAGAGTTTCTTTCAGGTTTGCAAGTGATTTATTATATATTTCGTCGGCTACAGTTTTTATATTGCTTTGCAATTTTATATATTCCTTTTGGTTCATTTTTATTGCTGTTTCCATTGCAGAAGACAAATCTTCATTATATTCATAAATGATACTGTTTTCGTTATTAAATTTGTGCACAGATGCAAATTTTTCTTGTATAATACATGGTTTTAAAAACCATATACATATTGGAATGTTCCGCTTGTTCCATTTTTTATGTAGCGATCATGTTCTGGATTATCCGGATCAAGTAATGCCATTATGAAATCTGCTTTTTCCATGCAATCATATAAAACATCAAAATTTTGATAACCTTTCATATCAAAGTATTTTTGAAGATGTAGCGGAATGTTGTCCAATGAGCCTTTTCTCCCGATATGTGTAATTTTAAAATTTCTTATTCCTTTATTGTGTAGTTCGGAAACTGCATTTAATAATAAATTATAGTTTCTTCTAAAACCTGCAATCCATCCTACTACTATAAAATTAATTTTTACAGTATTATTTGAAGTTATATTTATTTTTCCAAAATAGTGCGGATTAATCATTGGCGCTTTTGATAAGAAATCTGGAAGTTCTGCCAGTTGGAATACCCTTTTTTTATCAGCGAATTCTGCATTCAATCTGTCAAGGTGATGTTCCATAAATAATAATTTATCTTTACACTTATAAAGGTTGTCGAATAAGTCCAGACAATTATGCCAGCCAACGGCATCGTAAACAATATGTGAAGACACAAATATTTTTTTTTATATTGTTTAATTTTGTCAAAACTTATGTATGTTGAAAATTGCTCCTGTGTTATTTCAAAAAGTCTGAAATTTTTATTTTGAAATCTGCAAAAAAGCTTTTTTCTTTTGCTAACAACGGATTTATCATTAAATCAACATTATAACCGGCGTCCCAAAAATATTTTACGTACCCTGGCAATGTTTCTGAATGACCGTCATTCATTTCCACTATCAATACAGTATTTTCTTTTTATGTCAGCATTTAATGCTAATTGCAAAAAATTTGGTGCATATAATAATTCTTTTTATTTTGTTTTATTTCGTCTCGTAACGCAAATAAGAGCCTTTTTGATTCTAATTCTTTACTTTTAAATTTAATTTTTTATTCCCAAGAATGTTAATATTTTGTATTTGTCAACATTTTGTATAGAAATAACTTTTTGAAAAATATGTTTTAAAAGTTTTGTTTTTTTAAACTTAAATTTTAAACCTAAGATTTGAAGAATTTTGTGATCGCCTTCTTCATTTCTTATAGAAAACATGCTCTGTAAAAACTCTTTATTTTTCAATTTTTTATATTCATATTTTTTATCTTTTGAAAATTTGAAATTAAGTAATAATTGTTATCCAATATATGGTCGTTTATGTCTTTGTAAAATTCGAATTAAAAATTTCATGTAGTTTATTAAAATACAATGGATATTTTTTATTATTTTTAGGTATTACGTGATTGATATTCCAAATTAATACTTCTATCGCACAAGCTGCAATAAGATTTTTTATTTCGTCAAAATAAGAAAGCTTTTTACAATTATCAATTACATTTTCAAAGACATTACACATGTCAAAAAAAACTGTCCGGGTTTAAGTTCGATCTTTGTCCCTGAATATTGTTTCTGTAGTATACAAGTATATCATCTATATAAGTTATGGAATCAGCAAATGCATACAAAGAATAAAAAAAGGCGCAGTCTTCGTATGGGCCGAATTTACCGAATTTTAATCCTGTTTCTTTCAAAAAAATCAGTTTTAATAATTTTATTCCACGGGGCGGGATTAATTATGTTTAGAGTTTTACAGTCTTTGCAACTAAATATTTTCTTGAATTCAGGAAATGTTTCTTTTCTTAAAGAATTGTGTATTGCTATTTCTTTTGTTACATCATCATAGTCATATGTTTCACAGGCCACTATGTCACAGTTTGTTTCAATGGCTTTATTATATAATTTTTCAAACATTCTTAAATCGAAAAAGTCATCAGCATCAAGGAAAATTGTATAGTCTCCGCATGTTTTTGTTTTTTCCATTCCAATGTTACGAGCTGTGTGAACGCCTCCGTTTTCTTTATTTATAATTTTTATACGGTTGTCCTGTGAGGTATATTCTTCAAGAATTTTAAGTGAATTGTCTGTAGAACCATCGTTTACACAGATTATTTCTATATCGTTTAATGTCTGATTAACAACGCTGTCTAAACATTCTCTTAAATATTTTTCTGCATTATAAACCGGTATTACAACAGAAATCTTAGGCATTTTCTCTCCTTTTTAATGACAATTTTTTCTCTCAGCAATTTAGTCCATCTTTTTTTACTCTAAATTTTTACCGAACAGAATAAAAGTTTTGTCCGTATCTGTGGTGCGAATATCAAACATATCAAAGAATGTTTTGTGCTCATATTTAAAAAGCAGGTGTTTTAGCTTTTAGTAATTAGACATTTTTAATAATTCCAATAGCTCAAATTGTCCTTTACAAACACCAAAAATTCTTCTATATCCCTTTTGTATTTCTTCCTTTGCTCTTCATTCTCTGCATAACGCCAATAGTATATAGAACCTCCGAGAATGTGATTTGTCGTAGCTGTTTTTAGTCTTTGTGAGATATTCTTATACTTATCTGTTGTACAAAGATATCTGTAAGCTGTTAAATCATTTTGTATGCAATTAAATCATGGTTTTTCTGCCGCATCTTTCCTGTACTGTGTATAAAAATACAGACCCTCTGGTATAAAAGAATAATCTGGTTTTGCATAATATGACAAAAGGCAGAATATTATATCTTCCGCATTTTTTATTCCTTCAGGGAATCTTATATTATTCTTAATTAAAAATCTCTTCTAAAGGCTTTGTCCCAAATGAAAATCTGTAATGTAAGCCAATTTTTTAAATTAACCTTTAAATTATTACTTAGTCTTCTCAATAAATAACCATATCCATCCCTTTTAACAATTTTTCCGTCAGAAAGAGAATTGTGCCCCACATTACAATATCGGGATGCTCTGTGTTGATTTTTTCAACAACCTTTTCACACAGAGTCAAATCATACGTGTCATCAGGATCAATAAACATGATGTATTCGCCTTCTGACGCATTTATGCCCGCATTTCTTGCGCGGAAACGCCCTGATTTTGTTGGTCAATTATTTTAATTCTGTTATCTTTTCGGGCATAATCCTTTAAAATTTGCAAAGAATTGTCCGTTGACCCGTCATTTATGCAAATAATTTCAATATCAGAAAAATGTTTGATTAATAACACTTTCCATAGCAGCCGGAAGATAGTCCTGCACATTATATGTCGGCATTATGATTGATATCTTAGGCATGTTGAAAGCTCTCTAACCCCATATGATAAATACACACTATTTTTATAAAAAATGTACGTTTGCAATACATGAAAGTTTATAATAAAAAGAAATATTTATATCAAATATAAATATTTCTTAAGTAAAATTTTTGATTTTTATAAATTTTGAGTATCTAACAGCAGGTCAATGGAGCCAGCTGTTTTTTCCCTATAGAGTAGTATTCAAAGCCTCTTTTGCGCCAATCTTTTTGCATCATACTGGTTTCTGCCGTCAAAGATAACCGGTTCTTTGAGCAGTGATTTAATCCTGTCAAAATCAGGACGTCTAAACTCGTTCCACTCTGTCAGCAAGAGCATGCAGTCAGCATCCTCCAATGCCTCATACGCTGATTTTGCATAAGTTATTTTATTTCCAAAAATCATTTCTGCACAATCAAAGGCTTTGGGGTCGTATGCCTGAACCTTTGCGCCTCTTTCCAAAAAGTGCGTTGATAATGGTAATAGCAGGGGGCTTCTCTCATGTCATTTGTTTTGGGTTTAAACGCCAATCCCCAAACTCCGAAGGTTTTTCCGGAGAGGTTTTCGCCGAATTTGTTTAATATTTTTCTGATAAATATTTGTCTTTGTTCTTTATTTACTTCATCAGCGCTTTGGAGCAGCTTGTAGTCGCATCCATTGTCTTTTTGCTGTTTTTAATAACGCTTTTACGTCTTTTTGGGAAACAGCTTCCGCCGTAGCCCAAACCGGGGAACAAGAACTGAGAGCCGATACGTTTGTCAGAACACATGCCGATTCTTACCATTTCTGCGTCTGCCCCGACTTTTTTCACATATATTTGCTATTTCGTTTGCATAAGAAATCTTTACTGCCAAAAAACGAATTAGCTGCATATTTTGTCATTTCTGCAGATTTTACATCCATTATGATAACAGGGTTGCCTGTTCTCAAAAAAACGGTGCGTAAAGTTCCTGCATAATTTCTGTTGCACGCTGTGAATTTGAGCCGATTACCACTCTGTCGGGTTTTAAAAAGTCATCTACTGCTGCACCCTGTTTTAGAAATTCGGGGTTTGAAACAACATCAAACTCTTCGTTTGTCTGGGATTTGATTATTTCTGTAACTTTTTCCGCTGTGCCTACAGGAACAGTGGATTTGTCAATGATGACTTTATAGCCGTTTAAAGCCTGACCGATTGATTTTGCAACATCATAAACATATTGAAGGTCGGCAGAACCGTCTTCGCCCTGGGGTGTTCCCACAGCAATAAAGCATACAAGAGATTTTTGCACCGCCATAGCAAGGTTGTCGGTGAAGGTTAAGCGCCCTTCCGAAACATTTACCTTAATCAGCTCGTCCAAACCTGGCTCGTATATAGGTACAATGCCTTTTTCCAGCTTGGCAAGTTTTTCTGTGTCTTTGTCCACACAAATAACGTCGTTGCCCATTTCGGCAAGACAGGTGCCTGCTACCAAACCTACATACCCTGTTCCGATAACACATATTTTCATTTATTACTCTCCATAATTGTTATTACTCAAATTTTAGCACAAAATAATATTGCTTATTAATCATTTTATTTTGTTTATATTGCTGTTATAGGGCTGCATTTTGTGATTCCAATTACTCTAATCCATTATTTGTAAAATAGTATTTATCTTTTTTAGCTGCTGTACCACACTTTGCATACGTGCATTATGGTAGAACATAAAAGGTGAATCTGTAGAGTTTAAATTTTGTTGTTCAAATACATCCTTTTATTGTCTTTTACGAAAAATAGAATATTTTGAAGATACCAACTATAAATTTCTCTGTGTTTGTCAAACAATTGTGGTCTAACAAAATCAAAACACACATAGTTATTTTTTTTGAATAAATTCACCCAATAATCCAATGGCTGGCAATTTATATGATTTGTGCCATCCTGGTAAGGTAAAGCCGCAGAAAAAAGTATAAAATCAGAAAAAACTGCACAACGAGTCAACAAAAGATTGTGCATTTTCCGGAGAAATGTGTTCTGCTACTTCTAGAGACATCACCAGATCATATTTTTCATTTGTTATATTTGTATAATTTTCTAAATCTGCTTTTTTCGATAATTTTTTCTATCTACGAACAAATTTTCATTTGACAAATTATTTGCATCTACTCCTTTAATAGTCTTTACCCCATTATTTTGCCAAACATTTAGGAATATTCCATTGCCACAGCCTATATCAATAACAGAACTCGGCATATAGTATTTTTTTACAACGTTTATAATATTTTCTGCTGATTTTGTTGCAAAATTAGAATCAAAACTAACATAAAAATCTGTAGTATAATCTTCCAAACTGCAATTTTTTATAATTTGCTTTTTCTTTGCAAGTACTAAATAATCAGTTGTGTATTCATAGTCTTTTGGAAATAATTTATAAATTAACGGAGAAAGAATGTTATAAAATAAACAAAATAATAGCCTGAAAAGACTATAATACTTAATGTGAGAAGTTATATAATAAAGGAAATTTCCTGCAAATGTTTCTGCACTTGTTTCAAGCGGCTTAATTTCTACAATTTCAAAATTTGTATCCTCTAGTAGTTTTTTAATCCAAAACTTGAAAATCTAAAATAATCATACGGATGAAAATGCTGGGCAAAAGAAAACGGACATGTGAGCAATAAATAACCGCCGGGCTTTATCACACGGTTGATTTCATCTAAAAAGCGATTAGGCTCCGGTATATGTTCAAGACATTGGAAACAGACGGCATTATCATAGCTGTTTTTATCAAACGGAAAAGTTGTACCATCATAATAGTAGTCAGCATGTCTATCAAACTCAAAATTTATATCCGGTGTTTCATAGTCTAAGCCCTCATATTTTGTACAATTAATAAAGAGTTCTTCATATGGTTTTCTGTCGCAACCTATATCTATAATTGAACCATTTAACAATGGCGCTTTTGATTTTATTCCTCTCCACAATTTTTTCCTCGAAATATAACAATCACAAAATAAAAACTGCCATTTTTCAGGGTTAAAGATGTATTTATCAAAATATTTTATATTTTTTTTTCTATATTTGCATTTTTGTAATTTTATTTTTTATATTAAATAAAGTAATAACTTTGTGGTTATTCTCATTTTTAACAGAAAATATTTTTTGTAATAAATTATTTTTTTTCTTCTTAATTGAATATTTGTTAGAATTAATCTTTGTATTTGTAGCATTCACAACACTATCCTATCCTTTTTTTGATTTAATATTTCTTTTTCTCTTTCTAAAAATTTATTTTTTAATTCAATAATTTGTTTATTTTGTTTTTCAAGAGTTTTATGCAACTTATTTAAAATATCAGATTGCTCCTCTAATTTGTCATATATAAGACCTAATTTTGTTTTCTTTCTTTTTGTATTAATATTTACCCCCAGCACTTTTATTCTTTTTCTTGTTTCTGATTTTTTTTATAGAAAATATAAATTGGGGAATAGACAATAAAATTTTATTTATTTTGTATAAATAGTATTGAGCTTTATAAGGAGACAATTTCAAATATTTATAATATGTTTTCCATAAAGGATGTAAACACCCTTTATGCCAAGGCTTAATATTCCCGCTGTAATGTATAATAACAGGGTAAGTTGTTGAAATATACATTTCTCTGTCTGAGTATAAAGAATGATTAGTCTCAAAATATGCTGTTTGCTGTAAGTTGTATCTTGGTGAGAGATATTTAACTCTGTTATAACAAACTACATTGAGTATATCTTGATCCACAAACGTATTAGATTTTTATTTGCAAAATAAGATGTTGTCTCAAAAAGCTTGTTACTTATATTGTCAGTTTTCCAAAGATTATTATTGATTAGTAGAACCCCCGCATTAAATGAGCAGTTTAAATCATATACATTTTTTGTAATATCTGTGTACCTCACTCCAAAGATCTTCTACTCTTTGCTACAAAATTATCTTTTAAATCAGTGTTCCAGAATTCGTTAAGACTGTCCATTACTAACAAATCAGAATCAAAATAGAAACATTTATCTAAATCAGGCTTCAATTTAGAAATCAAATATCTATAGTAAGTATGCTTAGTTATCCCTGGCAATTCTTTATTTATTGGACAATTTATAAAAAGTGAATTATCAATTTTTATATATTCAATCGTACAATTTTTTATTTTTTGATTTTTTCAATTTCTTTTTTATTTTTATATGTAATACCGCCATCTAGAATATGGAAATTAAAAGTCTCTATAGGAAGTGAATTGATTAGTATTGATGTCATTGCCACACATAAGTGTTGTGCAAATTTGTTATCTTTGCAAAAAATATATGCATATCAGACGGTATACCGCAATATTTGCTTTTTACGTATTCTATTGCATCGTTGCTTAATTCTCCATTATTTCGTGCTTTCATTGATTCCAATGTTTGCCACAATAATTTCTTATTATTACATTCAAATGGATACATAACGAATTTATCTTTTATACGTTTATATTCTTTATCATTAAAGAATCTTGTAAGCAACTGCTTACTTACTCTGTATGCTGTTTCTTGCTGAATATTCCATCTTACTTGTGAAATATTGTTTTTATGAGTCCTATAGCGTACGAGCTCTTCTGGCAAATTTGCTAATTTACCACCGTTTAGAATAATGTTCTTCCATAAATCATATTCTTCTGCATAAAGTTCTTTAGGTGAGTAAGTCAAATCATGTTCTTGTAAAAAACTTTTGCGAATCATTACAGAAGGATGGCACATTGGATTATGAAAATTCATCAAAACATTTAAAACATCAGAGTCTGTTTCTGTTATCCACGATTCAATTTCTAACTCGCCAAATGTTTTTATGAATGTACCTAATACCGTGATATCAGGATGTTGGTCTAAATATGAGACCTGTTTTTCGAAACGTTCCGGCAAAGATATGTCATCGTCATCCATTCTTGCAATGTATTCACCTTTTGCAATTTTAAAACCTTTACGTAAATTATAATTGTAATCCATGTTTTCTTGGTTACGTATAAAAATGATACGATTATCTTTATCAGCGTATTCTTGAATTATTTCAGGTGTTTTGTCAGTTGAACAATCGTCAATAATAATAAATTCGAAATCAGTATATGTCTGATTTAGTATAGATTCTATTGCATCTCTGACATAACTTTCTCGATTATAACAAGACATAACCACTGATATTTTAGGATTAGCATTCATTATAAAATTCCTCCAAGAAACATTCTTCCTAATTTTATGAATTAAAATATTTTGTATTACGTTATGCGAAAAAATCTTTAAAGAAATTTCATTCTTGTTTATTTTTAAACTAATGATTTTCTTCTTTTGCATTTTTATCTGATAAAAAATACTTTTTATTAGATAAAAATAATATTTCTGTTTCCACGGAGAATTCAGCCAATAACGGTAATACTCATTTTTCATAGGATGTATACAGTTTTCATTCCATGGTTTTATACAATCAGTAAAATGTAATATAACAGGATTTTGTTCAGCTTCTTTTATTTCTTCTTCCGTATAGAAATTTTCCAGTTCATTACCTGTAAAGATTCTGTTATTGGCATTGTATCTGAGCGAAACAAACTTACATTTACCGTTTAAAATACAATTCAACACATCCTGGTCTTCTAAACATATAATTTCTTTATTGTTTCTATAAAAATTCATGCATTCATTTTTGAAATCAAACTTTCTTAATTCCTGTAAATTAAACATCATTACACCTGCATTGAAATAGTTATTTTCTTCGGGCAGGTTTAATCGTTTTATTTGAGTCAGGCTCCCTTCATCTTCTACCACCAGAGCGCTGTATCCATCAATTTGTTCGCAGAATATCTCCGATAAGTCACCAAGGACTAAAAGTATCACAGTCCAAATACAGACATTTGTTTATGGAGTTATCAAAAAGTTCCGGTATTAAAAAACGATAATAGGTATTAAGAGAAACATAAGCTCTGTTTGGACTAAAGCCGTCGAATTCACTTTTTTGTATTTCATAATATCTGATATTGCCGGTAATTTGTGACAATTTCTTTTTATTCTTTTCTGATATACCGCCATCAAGTATATGAAAAAAGTATTTATCTTTATCAACAGCATTCTTTAACAAAGAATCTATCGATATACCCATATATGGTGCATATCTATTGTCACTGGAATAACATATATGAAATTTATCCGGCTTATTTTCCATAAACAACTCTCCCTAGCAGTTTCACAGACTTTTCGTCTTTATTCCATCTTATAGATAAAAATTGCCTCGGATTGATTTTAACGGCATTGATAGCCAGTATCTGTTTTTTATGCAGTTTTTAATAAAGCGTATTTCATTTTTATGAAAATATTTATACTCAAAGCTTTCATCATTTTTGAGCTCTTCAAAGAGATTGTGCAATTTTTCAAAATATTCTCTCTTGTGTTCAATTGATATCCAGTGATAAAAACCATTGTTAGCTATAAAAAGTGCTTGTACATTTCTTCTTTTACTGTATCGTACATTTCATTTTGTTTGACTACTTTTTCACTTCTTCGCACTGGTCTGCCATAATCAAAAGCCGTTTATCTTTTCTTACCGTTGATGAATTTTGATTTGGCTCCACTCTCCAGTGATATAAATAGTCATGTACTACTACTGCTATTTTTTCTGCTTTGCACATTACTTCCGCCATAAATGGAAAATCTTGATATGACGCAGATTTTGTTTCATTTACACGGATATTGTTTTTTAACAAAAATTCTTTTTTATAAATATTTGCCCAGATTGAAGCGTGAAACATTATCATCTGCGGATAGTCTTTTAGCGTAAAACTTTTATCAGCAGGGAATGTCTCTATCTTTTGGACATCTTTTATCCATTTTTTATTTTGTTTTTCTTGAGGCTTTGTGGAATCGTACTCAAAGAACGAACACTTGCACACATCAGCATCAAACTTTATTGAC